>Ga0208888_100056_pt1 | contig 95748 bp, 92 predicted proteins | sample LakWasM115_HOW13_2_FD_183929 | JGI IMG/M metagenome (GOLD analysis project Ga0208888, IMG submission 183929) | Freshwater sediment methanotrophic microbial communities from Lake Washington under simulated oxygen tension - Sediment Metagenome... | ecosystem: Environmental > Aquatic > Freshwater >...
GTAAATTGTTATTAATTGTTCTTGCCAGTTCATCGCTTACTTAGAGGATTGGGGGGAGTCGTGTCTTTCCCAATATTCTAGCCCAACCGGTGAGCTGGCTTCTATTTAGCTCTTAATTCACATTTAATTTTTTTGTAATAGCTTGTTTAGTAAACATCAGTATCTCCTAACTCATGAAATTTAAGCTCTTATAGAAGCTTTATTAACAAAATTGAATTGATTTAATATTTAACGAATGATTTTAATCATTAACAGGTTTCCAAATGAACTGTCAGGTGAACTTTAACAATGTGGTCTTCCGTCGTATTGGAAAAAAACGACAATTTACATTGGGTGTGTTTCAGAGATTGTTGCAGATGATTTCGGACTAACCAGAAATAAAATGGGTAGCGACACGATGTAAAGTGAAATAAGGAAGCATTCTTATTCGAATGATAGACGTCCTATTGTTTTACGCTGTTTGATTTAGATTTAACAACCCAGAAAATTGTATTGTTTGGGAAACATCAATTTGAGGGTAAAGAGATTCCGGCGAAATTCCATAAAGTTCTTGAAAGTCGTGAATCATGTGGCTTTGATCATAGTAACCCACTGCACACGCTACATCCGCCCAAGTTGACAGTGTTTTTCGTTGAAAAATAGCATTTCGCAAACGTACTACACGAGCATATTTTTTAGGCGTAGCACCAACATGATTTAGGAAACGCCGCTCGAAGGTACGCTCTGTCAAACCGAGATTGCGAGCGAGCATCCGAATAGGGTAATTTCCGTTAGAGGCACTTAAATCCCTGCAAGCTTTTTGAATCAACAGATCTTCATTGTCCCGGTTCAATATCGCAAGTAAAAAATCCTCTACGCACTGAACACGCTCTTTTGCTGTTCTCATATTAGATAATTTATCTTCGATTTTTTCTATTGAGTAACGAGGAAAAATATCTCTACAATCCACTCGCTTTTCAGCGCAATCCTTCACTATACCGCTACGAAATACATTTAATCCCCAAGGCGTAATACGAGCAGAAACGCCTGATACCTTTCCTAAACCTCCCAGATCACTACGAAAACTTTGGAAGCCGGCGAGCCCACTGCGAGTGGTATATACCCCCCCCTTATGCGTGGTTTGAAGTAAATCGGCATACAAAAAACATAAATATGTTGCGGTATCAGGCAAAATCGAAAGCATTAAATTATCGCTACCTGTTAAGTCTTCGTAGTCCCAAATGGCCGTAACGTACGGTGCCAATAATTTGGATGGTGCAAAAGTTTTCAAACTCAAAATCACTCCCCCTCAATGCTTCGAATGACCAATATATGTCTCAATCGGGAAAATATCCAGATTAAGCCCGGTAGGGTACGCCACGCATGCCTTAAAGCCTAACGTATCATATCATGACCTCAAGTATCCGGTTTGCTGGGCTAAAATCAATCTCGTCCACTATGCGGTACGCGCAGCGTACCCTACATTGTTTTTACATTCCGGTGCTCCGCTGGTGTCCCATTTTCGGCGCGCTATGTTCCCGGCGGCAACGAAGGCTTTCCGCGTTTAAGGCAAGGTTAAGCCGTTCGTGGTCAGCTTGTCGAATGGGGCTCAGGGCGAACGGTTAAGCCTACCCTGCTGTTCACAAGAGATTTAGACAAGTCGAGGAGGCGCTGTGGCACTGGCTTTGTGCTGCGCATTTTTTCCTTTTTCCTATTGCTTGCTATGTTAATCTAGCCTGACGGTAAAGGGGGTTAGCCCGATGATCGCCCGAAGTGACGAACTTCAAGAGGGCACAACTCTTAGCGGGAAAGTGCCCCTTTGATGACTTGGGGCTTCCAGGCAAAGTTAAATCAATATCTATTGCCCCATCCGACCCTTAATTTTCCATTAAACTCAGCTAGTTTTTGACCAAAAGGAAATAAGAATATGATGAAATCAGACCAACTTGAAATTTTAATAAGTCGTTTCTCAAAATGGGCGAATAGCGCAAGTGAGTTTGCCGCCGCACTGCTCTCAGATGATGTCGACCAAAAGGAAATCATATCTGACCGACTTGAGACTTTTACACACCGTTTCGCAAAATGGACAGGTAGCGCAAGCGGGTTTGTCGCAGCCCTGCTCTCTATTCTTGTCTTGTTTGTAGCGGGATTAATCTATGGGTTTTCTCAGGACTGGGAACGTGGATTATCGATCTATATTGGTGTCATTACGTTTCTAATGGTATTTCTAATACAGCGCGGCCAGAATAAGGAGCTGTCCATATTGCAGGTCAAGCTCAATGAACTGATAGCAGTCACGAAGCATGCCGATAACCGACTAATCAATGTGGAAGACCTGACGGAAAAGGAAATTTCAGCAGTTCAAGAAATACACCATAAAATCGGGGAGGAAGATAGTTAGAGAATAATGTGACTCAGATCAACAGCACGGTAGGGTACGCTGAGCGTACCCTAAAGCCTAATGTAACATCTCAAGCATCCGGTTTGCCGCGCTAAAATCAATCTCGTCCACTATGCGGTAGGCGCAGTGTAACCTCTATTTTTGTTACATTTCGGTGTTCCGCTTATGTTCCGCTTTCGGCGCGTCTATGTTCCCGGCAGTTCCTTTTTCTTCATTATGGTAGCGGAGCGACGCGCCCCGATACCTCCAGCGTTTTCCTATGCACTGCTATTCGCGAATACCGTCAACACTGACCGTTCCGGGTTGATGTAATGGTGTTACTTCATTCCCACGCGTTGCGCTGCTAATCACGACCAACGTCTTGCGTATACGGGACACTGCGCGTCCAGCCCTTCAGTCCAACCTTCTCCCTCAAGGAAGAAGGGGGCAGTAAGGCCCATGGGGCCGTGGAATCCGATGATTTGGATGCTTCTGCTATGGAATAAGAAGGTGTCGCTACGCATTCGTACGTGAAGGTACGCACAGCGTTTGCATTGCACAAATCAGCCGTCGCATTGTCAGTGCGTGTCCGTCCCAAAAGAGTATTCATGAAAATGAGCCGGTGATTCCAATTTCGCTTCGTCATCCTGATCCTTCCTTTCCCGCGACCTTTCAAGTTGGAGACGCCGTGCCGCAACCTGATGCGGCGTATAGCCTTTAGCCTCATTTCTGACCTGCAGCCGCCCCACGCGCCGGGTAATCGGGCGCTGGATAATTCTGTCTGTTCGGCTGGATTTAACAAGCCGACTTTATGTTTGATGGCTGTTACGCTATCCTGAATTATAAGAGTTACCTTTTCCTGTTTAAGAGCGGTGTCAGGTTAAACCAGGAGATTACATATTGGAGATGGAATTGAAACAAACCGATCAAACTTTACTTGAGCAGATGCGAATTACTGAGTTCGACATCGAGAATCGTAAATTGCTGCTTGCCCTGTCCGACGAGGATTTCAAACGCCTGAAAGATTATCGTGCAATCATTGAGGGTAGGGTCGATGCCTTGGTGGAAACTTTTTACCAAATGCAGACCAGCGTCGCCGAAATCGCGTTGTTGATCGGCGACGCGGATACATTGGATCGCCTGAAGAATGCGCAGCGCAGATATGTGCTCGATTTATTCAGCGGGCTGTACGACCTTGAGTATGTGAACAATCGGCTCCGGATCGGCCTAGTGCATAAACGCATTGGGGTCGAGCCGAAGTTGTATCTTTCTGCCATCAACACGCTCAAAAGCCTGCTGCTTGAAATCATTTTCGAAACGCTCACCGATAAGTCGGAACGTCAGGGCATGCTTGCAGCGCTCGACAAATTGCTGTTGTTCGACATAACGCTGGTGTTTGAAACCTATATCCGCAGCCTGGTTTCGGAAATCGAAATTTCCAAGGAAAAGTCCGAGCGTTATGCCTGCGCACTGGAAGAAAAGGTCAGGGAGCGTACTCAACAGCTCGAAGAGTTAACCCGCGTCGATTCGTTGACAGGTTTGCTAAGCGTGCGCTACTTGAACGAAACCCTGACCCGAACACTGCGGATTGCTCAACGGCGCCACGAGCCGGTGTCTATTGTTTATATGGATATTAACGAATTCAAGGCCATCAATGACAATCACGGCCATCCGCATGGCGACCATATCTTGCGTGCGGTGGGTGCTGCGATCAAGAAAATTTCCCGTGAAGAAGATTGCTGTTTTCGTTACGGCGGCGACGAATTTTGTTTAATACTGCCCAACTGCCAAGAAGAGCAGGCTCGGGAGAGATACGTCAATCGCCTCAGCTCTGAAATTAATCAGTGCTTTAAAAATGTAACGCTGAGCGTCGGCGTCGTGCAAACCGGCCCGGATAAATACGGGGAGCCTGATACCTTGATCCGGAAAGCCGATGAACAAATGTATGCCGCTAAGAAAGCGTCCAAAACCGATGACAGGGCAGGAGACGCTGTTGATGTTGGTAAAACGGCTTGATCAGGCCGTACTGGGAAAGCCCATGCCTATGAAGTCGATTTGGCGATAGGCCTCCAGCTCACACACTTAATGGCCGTGACGCAGTGAAATCTTAACGTTGCTTGCGTTTGCGCCAGATGTAAAAGCCCGTACCCATCAACAGCAGCGGTATGACCACCAAAAAACCAAAGCCGATAACGGCGACGCTGATCTGGCTTAGTTGCAGGCTTTTATCGGTTGCTATTTTGGCGGGGATGTCGATAAACCGGTCATCGTGAATCAGCCAGTTGATCATTCTTAAGCCCATGTCCAGATTGCCGACATTGCCGATATAGGAGTTGGATAGAAAATCGCCGTCACCGATAACGACGATGCGCTGCTCGAAAGTCCCGCCTTGAGCCTGCCCTGAGCTTGTCGAAGGGTTTTTATCAAGATCGCGGGTCAGGGCATAAGCGAAGGTGAGCGGACCTTGTTTTTCGTCGCCATCTGCGTCAAAAACAATTTTTCCTGCTATCGGGCCGGTTTCCGTCCATGACTGCATCGCGCTTTTGAGCAAGGCGACGGTTTTGAAATCCGTTTCTTCGCCGATTTCCAGCGCGGCGGTAACGGGATAAACGGTTATGGTCTGAAAGCCCTGAGTGATCGGATGAGGCGGATAATCGCTGGCGAGCACGAAACTGGGGTCGTTAATGCCGTATAGTTTGGAACTGTTATCTACGATGGTTCCCGGCAGCTGGTGTAAGCCCAGCGACTGTTGCAATGCGTCTAGGTGCCGGTTACCTGGATCGGTCAGCAACAGCAGATTACCGCCTTGCCGGATATAACGTTTGATCAGTTCAATTTCGCCTGCCAACAACGGCACGGCGGGAGCGGTAATCGCCAACAACGCGGAGTTATCGGGAATGGCGGGCAGGGTTGCAAGGTTGATGGTTTGAGCTTTGATTTTACGTCGATCCAGTTCCTTGCCGAATTGGCCTAAATCGAAATTGGCGATGCCGTCAGGAGCGCGTTCGCCGTGGCCGGTCAGGAAGGTGACCCAGCGCTCATCGGCATTCGCCAGTTGCAGCAGGGCATTGGTCAGCGATGATTCGTCGATAAAGTTCAGTTTTTCGCTACGGCCCTGATATTCGACAATAATCACGCCCGCCGCATCTATATTCAGTTCACGGGTTTTTTCCGGCTGGGAGTCGGGATCTATAAAGGTCAGTGCCAGATCGGCTTTATGGCGTTTATAGCGGGCTACCAATTGCGCTATCTGGCTTCTTAGCGACGGGTCTTTTTTTATATAGGCGGTGAGTTGTAGCTTATCGGGCAGCGATCCCAGCAGTTTTTGCGAGGCTTGGGACAGGCTGTTGCTGCTGTTTCCGGTTACGTCGGTTTCTGCGCTGTAGCGGGTGCTTAACCAGGCTAAAGTGCCGAGCAGGCATAATAGAGCCAAGGTGATGAGCCCGTTTTTTAAGCGGATTTGCTGGTGTTTATGCGGCGATATTTTCATTTTTGCAAGCGGTCATTGTCGAGGCTGCGGATGCTCAGCGCGATGAAGGTGGCGGTAAACAGCAAAAAATAACTGACATCGATCGTGCTGATCAGGCCGCTTTGGATATTCTGGAAGTGCCTGAGGATAGACAGGTATTCAAACAGTTCGCTACGTTGGTCGTTCATGCCGACCGACCAGTCCAGAATCCACAGCAGCAGCAGCATACCGAAAGTGCCCATTGCGGCAACGGTGGGGTGTCCGGCGATACAGGACATAAACAGACCGATCGCGGCAAATGCGTTGACCAGCAGCAGTAAGCCTAAGATATTGGCGAACAGTTTGCCCAAGTCCAGCTCGGCACCGCACAGCAAAGATAGCGGCATCAGGGTGATCAGCGCAATGATCAGCAGCATCAGCCCGAGTATGCCTAGATACTTGCCGAGGATGATGTCGATATTGGAAACAGGTGCGGAAAGCAGCAAAGACAAGGTTTTATTGCGGCGTTCTTCGCAGATCAGGCGCATGGTTAATAACGGCGTGACCAACAAAAGAATAATGCCGGCGTTGCCGAATAATGGCGGCACGATAATGTCGGTCAAGCCGGGCGCGCCTTCAATGGAAGCCAGTTTGGGCTGGAGCGTGGTGAAGGCTTCAACCTGGGTTAAAAACAGGAACGCCAGGATGAATTGCAGGATGGCTAATATCGTCCAGGCCATCGGCGATAAAAACAGGGATCTGAATTCGCGGGAAGCAATGGTTAAAATCATGGCAATTACCCAGTTAGAGAAATGGAACGCAGATGATTATGATTGAATAGGATTTATCTGTGTTTATCATAATCATCTGCGTTCCATTATATTTGATGGCTCTGAATACATGCTCATAACTCGCGATGCTCTTTGGTTAAGCTGATAAAAATATCTTCCATCGACCTTTTTACCGGGGTCAATTCCTGTAGTCCCCATCCGGCGGCAATGACAAGCGCGGCAATTTGTTCGGCCGGGTTGGCGGTTACGCTGTGGTGAATGACGATCCGGTTTTCGGTAATGTTTTCGATAGAACTGACGCCGGGGATGGTCAATAAGCTGTTAATGTCGGGAGTTAGCCGGGTGCTGACTTGCAGGGTGCCGGTATCCATTTGCCGGTTGAGTCCGGCGATGGTTTCATTCAGGATCAGTTGTCCTTGATCAATGATTTGTACGTGGGTGCAGGATTCCTGCACTTCGGTGAGTATATGGGTGGACAAAATGACGCCGTGATCCTGCCCCAACTCCCTGATTAATGCGCGTATTTCCCTTATTTGAATGGGATCAAGGCCGACCGTCGGTTCATCCAGCACGATCACTTCGGGATTGTGCAAGATAGCTTGGGCAATGCCGACCCGCTGTTGAAAGCCCTTGGACAGGTTGGCGATCAGCCGGTCAGCGACATCGGTTAAACCGCAACGCTCTTCGGCTCGTTCAATGGCATGAGTGATGGCGTTTTTGTCGATGCCGTGCAGCCGGGCGCAATACAGCAGGAATTCCTGCACGGTTAATTCTTTGTAGAGCGGCGGTGTATCGGGCAAGTAACCCAGGTTCAGTTTGGCGGCTTTGGGCTGATCCAGCAGATCGAAACCGTTGATTTTAATTTGTCCGGCGCTGGGTGCGAGATTGCCGCACAGCATCTGCATGGTGGTGGTTTTGCCTGCGCCGTTGGCACCTAAAAAACCGAGTACTTCGCCTTTGGCTAAGGTAAAACTGACATCGTTAACAGCGCAATGTTTGCCGTAATAACGGGTCAGGTGCTCGGCTTCGATAAGGGTAGTCATGCCGGGGCTAACGCTGTTGCAGCAGTTTTTGCAATTCAGCCTGGATTTTTTTACGGTAAAAAAGGAACTTCCAGCGGGTGCCGCCGCATTGTTTCCAAAGAATAGCCGAACGTATCCCGGCCAGCAGACAGGCACGTATTTTATTGACGATGTCAGGTCTGGATAAATATTCCTGATCACCATTAACCATGATTCTCGGTTGCAGGGTACTGATGGTGGTGTGATAAATATCGCCGAGATTCGCCAGTACATTCTCATGTAGTTGGCCGAAATGCTCCGATTGTGTCTGGGCGCGCTCAATTCCGGTAAAAATGGTTTTAAGCATGGCCGGTTGCCTGGATAATTGGTTCTCCAGGAAAACCAGCGAGGCGGCATAGCGTGCCTGTTCGGGATTGGCTATTTTGAGGCCGGTCATTTGATCGTTAAGCTGTTCAAGTCCCAGCTTAAGGCCTGATAATCCGCCGTATACGTTTTCCACGCCATGTTCATCATTAACAAAAAGACTGGCAATGCTGGCCTCAAGGGCGGACGAATCGGCGCTGCCGGTTGTTGCCAGTTGCTGAACCAGTGCGGCTGCCTGGGCGATGCCGGCAAGCGCGATAGTTTGGTTGGTGATTGTATTTAGCGGCATTAGTTTATATTGCCCATAACGTCTTTTGCCCAGTTTATACTGCGAATATAAGCGTCGCCAATAATGGATTGGTCAATATCCTTAAAGGCTATTGATGAAATATCCCAATGTTCATAACTGATGACGCACTTAAGCGCTTCGCCGCCGAGTCCTTTTTTATGCAATATGGCGGCAACAATATCGTCGGCCAAAGGCAATTGGCTGAGCGCTTCATCCAAGGGCATATCCAGCAAGCTATCCAGGTTGGATAAGATGCCGATCAGGAAAAAATTGTCTGATTTATTGTCGCTCAGGGCAGCCAGTTCCTCGCACATTTTGCCGCGGATCAATGCGTTTTGCATGACCGCTTCCGGCTTGTTGGATAAGGATGCCAGCGTCAATATGTTTATCCAGCGTTTTATTTCCTTTAGCCCCAGATAGGAAATGGCATGGTTAATGGACGAAACTTTATTGGGTAAGGAGAAAAATGCGGAATTTATATAATGCAGCAGTTTATAGCTGAGTCCGACATCCAGGGATATTATCTTGGTCAGGTCTTCAAATTCAACATCCGGGTTGTTAACGGTATTTAACAGTTGAATGGCGGCTGTTTGATTGACGCTGACGCGTTTGCCGGAAACGATATTGGGTTTGTTAAAAAAGAAACCCTGGAAATAATCACAGCCTAATTCGACAAGGTATTGATACTCAGAATATGTTTCTACTTTTTCTGCGAGCAGTTGTACATTGTAGGGCTTGAGTTGATTAATGAGTGCCCGAGTTTTAGACTCGCCCATTTCCAGAATGTCCAGCTTGATAATGTCGGCAAATTCCACCAGCGGCGTCCATTCCTCGGAAAAGACAAAATCATCCAGGGCAATGATGTAGCCTAGCGTTGACAGTTCTTTTAAGTTGGCGACGACTCTTGAGTCAATTTCAACATTTTCGAGCACCTCGATAACGATCCTATCTTTAGGAAGGTGTAAAGGTGTTTTATCCAGAATGTTTTGCGTCGTAAAGTTAATGAAGGCTTTGTGAGGGCCTACTATGGTGTTGAGTCCAAGTTCTAAAATGGTATCGGTAATGACCTGATTGGTTGCTTGGGTAGCGCCGTCGCTATGATTCAGGTCAAAATCATTGCCTCTGAAAAGGAGTTCATAGGCGTAAATATTCAGCTTTTGGTCAAAAATCTGTTGCCGCCCAATTATAATGTCTGCCATTTGAATTACTTAAGGTGTTAAATTTAAATACTTGTAGATCGGGCTTACCCAAAGGGTACAAAAACTTGTCGCGCAACCTCATATATGCTCGGATTTATACCATGATTACCGGCTATCAGTCGAGTATGATATAAAGCTATTACTGTAGAGACGTTGCAATACAGCTTCTCTACCCACATTAAGGAGACTGAAATGACTGAATCTGTATCGTTAACCGTTACCGGCATGAAATGCGGCGGTTGTGAAGCCAATGTGACGAGTAAATTGGAAGCTATCGATGGTGTGTTGTCGGTTAATGCATCAAGCAAAAACAACGAGGTCAACGTTGAATTCGATGCTGAAAAAACCAGCTTGGATGTTATTGCTGACGCTATTATCGACGCGGGTTTTACCGTAGAAACATCGTAATGGGAAAGGTGATTTTATGAACACAAAGACTTCCGGCGAATTGCGGCTATCCGTTTTAGGCATGCGTTGCGCAGGCTGCGTCAGCGCCGTTGAGGGCGCCTTGGCGGCGGTAGAGGGAGTAACTTCAGTTAGCGTCAACTTTGCCGATCATTCCGCCGTGGTTAAAGGCCAGGCCGACCCTGAATTATTAAAGCAGGCCGTTAAAGCGGCCGGTTACGATGCGGCGGTGATGGAGGGGTTTGAAGATCCTGCCGAACAGGAAGAACAAGAGTTGCAACGCTACCGTCAGCTGATGAAAAAAGCGGCGGTGGCAGGAGCTTTCGGACTATCGCTGATGGTAGCCGAACATTTTGGCTGGCTGCCGGAAATCGGTTCATCGACAGGTCTATGGGTGTGGCCGGAAATCGCCCTGATCACCGTAAGCGTGCTGATCTACTCGGGCTGGCATTTTTACAGCGGTGCGTACAAGTCATTAACGCTGGGGCAGGCTAACATGGACACCCTGATTGCCTTGGGTACAGGTTCGGCGTGGCTGTATTCCTGCATTGTTATCGATTATTACGATACCTTGCCGTCCCTGGCGAAACATGCCTATTTTGAAGCTGCCGTAATGATTCTGGCCTTCATAAATCTGGGTTCCGGTTTGGAAACGCTGGCCAGAGGCAAGACCTCCAGCGCCATTCGGCAACTGATCGGTTTGCAGCCGCGTACCGCGCGCGTGATCAGAAACGGCGAAGAAATGGATGTTGCTATCGAGCAAGTCGGTTTGGGCGAAACGTTAAGAGTCAGGCCCGGCGAGAAAATCGCCGTTGACGGCGTGTTGCTGGAAGGGCATTCCACGGTTGACGAGTCGATGCTGACCGGCGAGTCTCTGCCGGTAGAAAAAACCGCAGGTGCGGAAGTGGTTGCCGGAACCATGAACCAGACCGGCAGTTTTTTGTTTACTGCAACCCGGATCGGCCGCGATACAGCGCTGGCGCAGATTATTAAAAGCGTCCGGCAAGCGCAAAGCAGCAAGCCCGAAATCGCTCGTCTGGCGGATAAAATTTCCAGTGTTTTCGTACCGGCTGTGGTCGTGATTTCCGTGCTGACTTTTTTGATTTGGTACGCTTTTGGGCCTGAACCTTCATTGGGTTACGCCTTTGTTACTTCAATGACCGTTCTGGTGATCGCTTGCCCTTGTGCTTTGGGCTTGGCGACGCCTATTTCGGTGATGGTCGCGGTGGGCCGAGCTGCCCAATCGGGGATTTTGATTCGGAAGGGCGAAGCCTTGCAAACGGCGGGAAAACTGACTTGCCTAATACTCGATAAAACCGGCACGGTAACCGAAGGCAAGCCGACAGTTTCTGCTGTTGAAGCCATCGGCGACATTAGCAAAGAGCAGGTGCTGCACTGGGCGGCGAGTATCGAATCAGGCTCGGAACACCCGTTGGCGGCGGCTATTTTGTCGGCAGCGGAAGATAAACAAATCAAATTGGAAAAAGTTAAACAGTTTACCGCCGTCGCGGGTCACGGGGTAATGGCGACAATTAACGAGCGGCGCGTGTTGTTCGGCAACAAGGCGCTGATGGATGAGCAAGGCGTTAGCTTTACACGCTTTAACGACCGGCTGGAACAACTGTCGGCTTTGGGCCAAACGCCGATGCTGCTTGCCGTCGATGGCAAAATAACCGGCATTATTGCCGTTTCGGATCCGATTAAAAAGGATTCGGCACATGCCGTGCAAGTGTTGAAAGATCAGGGCGTGCGCATCATCATGGTGACAGGGGATAATCAAATAACCGCTCATGCCATCGCCGAACAGGCAGGCATTTCAGAAGTGCGGGCGCAGGTGTTGCCACAGGATAAAGCGGCGGTAGTTAAAGAGTTGCAGCAAGCGGGTGAAATCGTCGGCATGGTCGGCGACGGCATCAACGACGCACCGGCATTGGCTCAGGCTGATGTCGGTTTTGCGATCGGTACAGGAACCGATGTCGCTATTGAAAGCGCCGATGTGGTTATTTTGCAAGGTTCCTTACTCAAAGTGCCTGAAGCCATTGAATTATCCAAAGCGACGGTCATCAACATCAAACAAAATCTGCTCGGTGCGTTTTTCTATAACACGATCAGTATTCCGGTTGCGGCGGGTTTGTTGTATCCGCTATTCGGCATTTTGTTAAACCCGATGATTGCCGGTGCGGCCATGGCCATGTCTTCTGTGACCGTGGTTACCAATGCCAACCGTTTGCGCTGGATGAAATTCGTTGAACGCAAGTAACTTTAAACGCAAGTAACTTTAAACATAGTGCCTGACATATTCACGGACGAATAGTCGCATCGGCGCATTGCGTAGTTGATATTGTTGGTAAGCCTGATTGACATCCGTTGGCGTGATATGGGCATACACCCCGAATCCTGTTTTCGCGGTGAATTCATCGCTTAATATTTCAATGAATATTGTCCAGGATGAATCTGCTGTAGCTGTGTTTTGCGTTGTCATGACCGTACCCCTAAAAAGACTAAATTAAATTCATCAGGTATCCAGCATAAAGAGTGCCGAATTAAAAATAGCTTTATATGACATTGTGTTAGGGATTGCTATACATTGTTTTTCGGGCGGTATGACAATAAACCGGCAATAACTTTCCCTGGTTTCTTGTCAGCGGGCAGGTTTTTTTGAAGGGATGGTATCGTTCCCGCGTTGGAATGCGGGAACGATACAGGGTAAAAAACTTAATGATCCCGTTGAATAATATAAAGCGATAAATCGCGCAATAAATCGGCTTCACTGCCGAAAATATTCAGGTTGTCCAGCGCTTGCTCATGCAGTTCCTGCGCTTTTTGTTTGGCTCCGGCCAGTCCTAACAGGGCAGGGTAGGTGGGTTTGTCGTTATCCTGGTCTTTGCCTTGAGTTTTTCCCAGTGTTGCGGTATCGCTTTCTTCGTCGAGAATGTCATCCTTAACCTGGAACGATAAGCCGATGCACTTGGCGTAATTATCCAGTTTTTTGGCGATATCCGGGTCTATATCCGCTTTCGCCAGCGTCGCCATATTGACGCTGGCACGAATCAACGCGCCGGTTTTATGGATATGCATGTTTTCAAGTTCAGGCAAGGTCAATTTTGTGCCTACCGATTCCAGGTCGATAGCCTGACCGCCCACCATGCCTTGGGAACCGCTGGCTTTGGTTAAAGCGATAATCATTTTCAGGCGGCCTTCAGCGGTTGCTGTAATGCTGGGGTCATTGGCCAGTATTTCAAAAGCCAAAGCCTGCAGCGCGTCGCCGGTTAAAATAGCGGTCGCTTCATCGAAAGCGACATGGCAGGTGGCTTTGCCGCGGCGAAGATCGTCATCGTCCATCGCCGGTAGATCGTCATGTATCAATGAATAAACGTGGATGAACTCGACAGCGCAAGCCGGGCCGTCCAATGCCTCGGGAGCTATGTCCAGCGTTTTTCCGGTGCAATAGGTCAGCATCGGACGCATGCGCTTGCCGCCGTCCAGTGTGCTGTAGCGCATCGCCCGATGCAGCTTTTGCGGCAATATGCTTTCGCTGGGAAGGCGAGCGTCTAAAGCTCTTTCTACGCGGTTTTGACAAAAATCAAGATAGTCTTTTAACGCATTACTCATCGGTAAATGGCTCCAGGGTTTGAGTGCCGTTTTTTTCAATTAGGATTTGAACTTTCTGTTCGGCCTCTTGCAGGGCTTTTTGACAGGTGCGAGTCAGGTTGACCCCGCGCTCAAATGACTTTAATGATTCTTCGAGCGAAATATCGCCTTGTTCAAGCTGGCTAACCAGCTGCTCAAGTTCGGCGAGAGAGTCTTCGAATAAAGTCGCGGTTTTCTTTTTCGGCATGAGATAAAAAAAATTAATGGTACGATGTGTTATTAAGGCGAAGGGCAAAAGGCAAAAGGCGAAAAATTTGTGCCTTTCGCCTTTTGCCTTTCGTTCTGCATTATATATGAAATTGAATTGTGAGTGATTAGGAAGTATGAGTAACGAATATAACGCGGCGGCAATTGAAGTTTTAAGCGGATTGGAGCCGGTACGAAAGCGTCCCGGCATGTACACGGACACCACAAGGCCCAACCATCTGGTACAGGAAGTCGTTGATAACAGCGTCGATGAAGCGATGGCGGGTCATGCGACGAGTATCGATGTGGTCTTGTATAAGGACGGCTCGGTGCTGGTCAGCGATAATGGCCGGGGTATGCCGGTCGATATACATCCCGAGCAAGGCATTCCCGGTGTTGAGGTGATTTTGACCCAGCTGCATGCGGGCGGAAAATTTTCCAATAAGAATTACCAGTTTTCCGGCGGTTTGCATGGCGTCGGCGTCTCAGTCGTTAACGCCTTGTCGGCAAAGCTGGAAGTGGAAGTCAAAAGGAATGGCAAGATTTATCGAATGGACTATGCCGATGGCGAAAAACAGACTGAGTTGATGGAGAACGGCACGGTCGGCAAGAATAATACCGGCACGTCTATCCGGTTCTGGCCGAATGAAAAATATTTCGATTCCAATAAAATATCGGTTTTAAAGCTTAAGCACGTGTTGCGCGCCAAGGCGGTTTTATGTCCGGGCTTGAAAATATCCCTGAAAGTCGATCAAACCGACGAAGAGTATTTTTGGTGTTATCAGGACGGCCTCAAGGAATATTTGCTCGACCGCATCGGCGATATTGACTATTGTCCTGAACAGCCGTTTATGGGCAACATGGCCGCCAATCATGAAGCCGTTGAATGGGGTATCGTCTGGGCGATTGAAAATCCGGCGGAAGTGCTGGCCGAAAGCTACGTGAATCTGGTGCCGACTGCGCAAGGCGGAACCCACGTTAACGGCTTGCGGGCAGGCCTGACCGAAGCGATGCGCGAATTTTGCGACATCAGGAATATCCTGCCGCGCGGCGTTAAAGTCGCCCCGGAAGATGTCTGGGAAAACTGCCATTTCGTATTGTCGGTAAAATTGGAAGATCCGCAGTTTTCAGGGCAAACCAAGGAGCGGCTCAGTTCCCGCGAATGCGTGGCTTTTGTGTCCGGCGTGGCTAAAGACAGCTTTAGTTTGTGGTTAAACCAGAATCCTGCCGAAGGCGAGAAAATCGCCGAAATTATTATTTCCAGCGCGCAAAAGCGATTGCGTTCCAATAAAAAAATCATCCGCAAAAAAATCACCTCGGGCCCCGCATTGCCGGGCAAACTGGCCGACTGTTCGGCGCAGGATATAGCCCGGACTGAATTGTTCCTGGTTGAAGGGGATTCGGCCGGCGGTTCGGCCAAGCAGGCGCGGGAACGCGATTTTCAGGCGATTATGCCGTTACGCGGCAAGATTTTGAATACTTGGGAAGTTGAGTCGAATCAGGTGATGGCATCGCAGGAAGTCCATGACATTGCCGTAGCTTTGGGTATAGAGCCGGGTTCCAGCGATTTACAGAACCTGCGCTATGGAAAGGTATGCATCCTGGCCGATGCCGATTCTGACGGTAACCATATCGCGACCTTGATCTGCGCCTTGTTTTATCAACATTTCAATGCACTGGTGGTGGCCGGTCATGTTTTTGTCGCGATGCCGCCGTTATACCGAATCGATGTCGGCAAACGGGTGTTTTACGCGCTGGATGAAGCCGAACGCCAAGGCGTGCTTGATCGTATTACCGCCGAAAAACTTAAAGGCCAAATCAATGTGCAGCGCTTTAAAGGTCTGGGTGAAATGAATCCCAGCCAGCTTCGGGAAACCACCATGAATCCGGATACTCGCAGATTGGTACAGTTAACGGTGCTCGAAGACGATGACACCAACGGTCAGCTGGATTTATTGCTGGCTAAAAAACGCTCGCAAGACAGGAAAGTGTGGCTGGAAACCAAGGGAAATCTGGCGGATATAGCTTGATGTAAGGCGTTAATTAGCTTGTATAAATGCACCACGAAGGCACGAACGACTGCATGGATGCAGGAGGTAGAGCAACGCAGGAGCAGTTGCCGAGAACACGAAGACAAATCTAACTTCGTGTCTAGGCAATTGCACCTGCACTCCTGCATAATCCGCACGGATGTTGTTAATGCAGTCCTGCATTTATTCTATGCCGAAAATCTGGTGTCGGACGTCGCGTCGTTAAGGGTCGTCCGATAAAGTATATTATGCAGATAGCGCTCCTTGTTGCTGTTAAAATATTTGCGCAACGGATTTATTGAATTACGCCGTATGCTATCAGGATAAAGAGTGAGCCCCGAGTTACCAGAAAACAGTTTTGACGTTAAAGCGTTTTTAAAAAACCTGACCACGCGCCCCGGCATTTACAAGATGTTTGATGATCAGGGCGAGATTATTTATATCGGCAAGGCCAAGAATCTTAAAAACCGCGTTTCCAGTTATTTTAAGAAGCAAACCGCCTCGACCAAGCAACAGGCGATGGTTGCCAGGATTGCGAATATTGAAGTCACGGTCACCCATACCGAGGGCGAGGCCTTATTGCTGGAATGTCAGCAGATCAAACGCCATAAGCCCCGCTACAATATCTGCTTAAGGGATGATCGGTCCTATCCGTATATCTTCCTGTCCAGCGAGCATGACTTTCCCCAGATCACCCTGCATCGCGGCGCAAAAAAGCGTAAGGGTAAATATTTCGGCCCTTATCCGGGCATCGGCGCAATCAAGGAAAGTCTTAAGTTACTGCAACGGATTTTCCCGATCCGGCAGTGCGACGATTCCATCTACAACAACCGTTCCAGGCCCTGTTTGCAGTACCAGATAGAGCGCTGCACTGCGCCGTGCGTCGGTTTAATCGATAAAGCCGCTTATGCACAGGATGTCGACAGCACGGTGCTGTTTTTGGAAGGCAAGGGCGGCCTGTTGATCGATCAGTTGATAGTCAAGATGGAGCAGGCGGCGGCCAAGCTTGAATATGAGCGGGCCGCCGGTTTCAGGGACCAAATCTTAAAATTGCGCTCGGTGTTGGAAAAACATTTCGTTCACGGCGAACGGGGCGATGTCGATATTATTGCCTGTGCGACCAAGGCCGGTGTCGCCTGTGTGCAGGTGTTTTTTATCCGCAACGGGCAGCATCTGGGTAACAAGGTGTTCTTCCCCAAGATAACCGATGAACATGATCCTGCGGCTATCGTTCAGGCGTTTATTCCGCAATATTATCTGGATAAACAAGTGCCTCATGAATTGATTGTCAGCCATCAGCCGGAAGAAGCCGAGTTGTTGATGGAAGTGTTGGCGGTCCAGGCAAAACATGCGGTGGCTATTTCTCACAATGTCAGGGGCGAGCGCTTAAAGTGGCTGCAAATGGCCTGCACCAACGCCGAAAATTCGCTGCTGAGTAAATTGTCGGATAAACAGGGGATTTATGCCCGGTTCCTCAGTTTGCAGGAGGAATTGGGTTGCACGGAGCTGCCGAAACGCCTGGAATGCTTTGATATTAGTCATACCCAGGGCGACCAGACCGTTGCGTCCTGTGTTGTATTTGACCGGGAAGGGCCGGTAAAATCGGCTTATCGTCGCTTTAATATCGAAGGCATAACCGGCGGCGATGATTATGCGGCCATACACCAGGCGGTGTTCAGGCGTTTCAAACGACTGAAACAGGGCGAACATACCGCGCCGGATATATTGCTGATCGACGGCGGTAAAGGCCAGGTGCATGAAGCGCAAAAGGCATTGGCGGAATTAGACATAAACAATGTTATGATAGTCGGCGTTTCCAAGGGGCCGGATAGAAAGCCCGGCATGGAAAAGCTGATACTGGTGGATCAGGAGCAGCCGATAGATGTAAAGCCCGGAGCCAGCGGTTTGCTGTTGATACAGCATATTCGCGATGAGGCACACCGGTTTGCGATAACAGGACACAGGCAACGCCGGGGCAAGGCTAAAAAACAATCGGCAATGGAAGCTATTCCGGGATTGGGGCCTAAACGGCGACAGATTTTATTGAAACAATTTGGGGGGCTGCAGGGTATTTCACAGGCTGGTGTGGATGCACTTTGCAGTGTGGATGGCATAAGCCGTCATTTGGCACAACGGATTTACGAACTATTTCATCATCAAGATGATAATTGAATTTAACTTACCGACAAATCTCACGCTGTTAAGGATCGCGTTAATTCCGTTATTAACCGTGGTTTTTTACCTGCCTTGGGCCTATTCCAATGTCGCCTGCATGCTGATTTTTTTAGCGGCGGGGATTACCGACTGGCTGGACGGCTATCTTGCCAGGAAAATGAGTTTGGAAACGCCTTTCGGGGCCTTTTTAGATCCCGTGGCGGATAAGCTGATGGTGGCCATGGTTTTGGTGTTGATCGTGCAGCAGCAGGGCAGTCCGTATTTGGCTATTCCCGCGGCCGTCATTATCGGCAGGGAAATAACCATTGCCTCGCTGCGAGAATGGATGGCGGAGATCGGCCAGCGGGCGCAGGTTAAAGTGTCTCAATTGGGTAAATGGAAAACCACGGCGCAAATGCTCGCGATCGGCATGTTGTTATATCGCGAAGATTTACTGGGTCTACCGATAAACTATTGCGGCTACGGTTTGTTGTACATTGCGGCCATATTGACATTATGGTCGATGGTCAATTATTTAAGCGCGGCACTGGCGGTATTGACCGCAAAATAAAATTTTATACTTGTGAGTCTACGACGTGTAGACCCTTTTAATTTTCACTCACATACCAATAATACAGCGCATTGAATCAGCTGTGAAAGAAGAACATGGATCAGGAAATAGAAAATATTCAGATAAAATCTGAAGTGCAGGATGAGATATTGCTGGCGGCCTTAAAGCTGTTTGTCGAAAAAGGTTATTTCAATACATCGTTAATCGACATTAAAGAAGCGGTCGGGCTAAAAAATGCCGGTACAATCTATCAGCACTTCAAAACCAAACAGATGATTGCAGTGCAGTTGCACGCAAATATTCTCGACAGCTTAAGCATCTCCATTGATGACATAAGGCGCAAGAATGAAAAGCCATCCGAGCAATTACGAGCCATAGTCGACTTGTTATTCAAGTTAACAGATGACGCACCCGATGTAATGCGGTTTCTGTTGATTTTGAACGTCAAGGAGTTTTTGCCGGAAGCAAAGCCGCTGCATGAAACTGCGGCGATCATAAAAATCATCAGGATCATTGAAGCCGGTATTAAAGCAGGCGAGATCCGCAATACGACCCCGCAGCTAGGTTATGCCCATTTCTTTGGTGTTATTGATAACACTTTGCGATTGGCATTGACCGGGTTTCTTGACAGGAAAGCCGACTCCTATCAATCACAGACCTGGCTTACGGCGTGGAATACAATCGTCAAAAAGTGATGCGGCTTGGCAGTTGCTTATCTCCATAGGCAGGAAGTTTTTGCCTTGGCTTTATGCTTTAAACCAATGCGCATTGGGGCGATAAATGCTACGGATTTTTTTTAGGTCTGGAGGGAAAACATGGGTGAGGTAGTTCAATTTAAACGCCCCAAACCATCGCAACTGCATAAAGGCAATACCCTATGCCGTAGCGGTTTTCATAAATGGGAAATTTTAAACGAAAAGCAGTTTGATGTGAAACAAGGGAAGTTGATCACCGTTTATCAATGTAAACGGTGTTCGAAAACAAAATCAAAAGCGCTTTAGCGGCGATTGTCGCTAAAGCGCTTTTTTTATACGGCTAGATTATTAACGCGGCAGGTCCGATGATCCCATCAGGTATTCGTCAACCGCTCTGGCAGCTTGCCTGCCTTCACGTATCGCCCACACCACCAGCGATTGTCCGCGCCGTCCGTCGCCTGCGGCAAACACTTTATCGACCGACGTTCGATACTGTTTGTCAGTGGCTTTGATGTTGTTGCGCTCCAGTTCAACGCCCAGCTCTTTTAACAAGCCTTCGTGTACCGGGTGAACGAAACCCATCGCTAAAAACACGATGTCCGCTTCCAGCGTGAAAGCGCTGCCCGGCTTCTCGCTCATTTTCCACTGTCCGCCTTCTTGTTTCCACTCCACTTCGACTGCGTTCAGATGGGTTATTTTGCCGTCCTTGCCGGTAACGCTTTGGGTGTTGACGCTGAAATAACGTTTTTTGATGCCCTCGTCATGCGAAGAAGTGGTGCGCAGCTTGTTGGGCCACAGCGGCCAAGTCAGCAATTTATTTTCTTTTTCAGGCGGTTGCGGCAAGATTTCGAGCTGCACCACGGAGGCTGCGCCCTGACGGATCGATGTGCCGATGCAATCGGAGCCGGTATCGCCGCCGCCGATCACGATAACATGCTTGTCTGTCGCGGTAATGGCGACATCTTCGGCGATGGTATCGCCTGCGTTGCGTTTGTTTTGCTGCCGCAAAAAGTCCATCGCATAATGAACGCCTTGATATTCATTGCGTCCTTCGACTTCCAGGTCGCGCGGTTTTTCGGAGCCTACCGCTAAAACCACGGCGTCGTACTCGGCGAGTATTTTTTGCGCGGAAATATCGGTACCGATATGACTGTTGGGCCTGAATCTGACGCCCTCCGCCTGCATTTGCGCAATGCGTCGGTCGATTAAATGCTTTTCCATCTTAAAATCGGGAATGCCGTAGCGCAACAAGCCGCCGATACGGTCATTTTTTTCATAGACGGTGACTTCATGCCCGGCGCGTGCCAGCTGTTGAGCACAGGCCAGTCCTGACGGTCCTGAGCCTATTACGGCCACGCGCTTGCCGGTGCGTTGCGTTGGAATTTGCGGTTTTACCCAGCCCATTGCCCAGCCTTTATCGATAATTGCGCATTCTATCGACTTAATGGTCACCGGCTGATCTTGCAGATTGAGTGTGCAAGCCGCTTCGCAGGGCGCAGGGCAGATGCGTCCGGTAAATTCGGGGAAATTGTTGGTGCTGTGTAAAATCTCCAGCGCCTGTTGCCAATCGCCTCGATAAACCCCGTCATTCCAGTCAGGGATAATGTTATTGACAGGACAGCCGTTATGGCAAAAAGGGATGCCGCAATCCATGCATCTTGAACCCTGTTCAGCCACTTCGGCTTCGCTGGGGGATAGCGTGAATTCGCGATAATGCTGGATACGATCACTCGGCGATGCGTAATGCCGCTCTGTGCGTGGTAGTTCCATAAACCCGGTTGGTTTACCCATTTTTAATACCTTCTACTTAAATAGTGTCGCAACAATTTTATGCAGCTGCGGATGCTTCGCCTACAGGATGTAGGCGAGGGGCGTTAGCAGGACGCGGTAGCTTGTTCAGCCTGAATTTGTTTGAGCGCTTCGCGGTAATCGACCGGCATGACTTTAACAAAACGCGGCAAATAATCCTGCCAGTTATCTAAAATATGCTGCGCTCTGGCGCTGTTGGTATAACGCTTATGATTTTCAATGAAATGCTTTAAGCGTTGCGCATCATAACGGGTCATATCGGACATGATGTGGACGCGTCCGTGTGTTTCCATGTCGCCGCCTTGGTGTGCAATGGCTTCCAGCGTGTCGTCTTCTTCGGGGATCGGTTCGAGTTCCACCATCGCCAAATTGCAACGCTTTTCAAAGCTGCGGTCTTCATCGAGCACATAAGCCACACCGCCGGACATACCCGCCGCAAAATTGCGACCGGTTTGTCCGAGTACGATCACAACGCCGCCGGTCATGTATTCGCAGCCATGGTCGCCCACGCCTTCGACAACCGCGACAGCGCCCGAATTGCGCACCGCAAACCGTTCACCTGCAACGCCGCTGAAATAACATTCGCCGCTGACGGCGCCGTACAGTACGGTGTTGCCGACGATAATATTTTCCGCAGGCGTAATAGGGCAGTCTTTAGGCTGGTAAATGGCGATACGGCCGCCGCTCATGCCTTTGCCCACATAATCATTGCCTTCGCCTTCAAGCTCGATGCTGATGCCTTGCGCCAAAAATGCGCCGAAACTTTGACCGGCGGTACCTTTGACATTAATAGCGATGGTGTCTTCAGGCAAACCTTTATGACCATAACGCTTGGCGACTTCGCCGGACAGCATCGCACCGAAAGTACGGTTAATATTGCGGATCGGCGTATTAATGATCACCGGTTGTCCGTTTTGCAGTGCAGGTTGAGCGGCTGCAATCAAGGTATGATCCAATGCCTGATCCAAGCCGTGGTCTTGGCGTTCAGTGTTATACACAGCGGTCGCACTGTCAATTTCGGGTTTATAGAAAACCCGGCTGAAATCCAAGCCTTCGGTTTTCCAATGGTTCAGTGAGCGCTGCATATCCAGTTTGTCCGAGCGTCCGATCATTTCATTGAAGCTTCGGAAGCCCAGTTTCGCCATCCACTGACGCACATCTTCCGCGACCATGAAGAAATAATTGACCACATGTTCAGGCTGGCCGGTAAAACGCTTGCGCAGTTCAGGGTCTTGCGTTGCTACGCCGACCGGGCAGGTGTTCAGATGGCATTTGCGCATCATCAAACAACCCGAAACGATCAATGGCGCAGTGGCGAAGCCGAATTCATCCGCGCCTAATAATGCGCCGATGATCACGTCGCGACCGGTACGCAGACCGCCGTCGACTTGCACGGCAATACGTCCGCGCAGTTTGTTCAATACCAATGTTTGATGGGTTTCGGCCAAGCCGATTTCCCACGGCAAACCGGCGTGCTTGATCGAAGTCATCGGGCTTGCGCCGGTGCCGCCGTCATAGCCGGAAATGGTCACATGATCGGCGTGGGCTTTGGAAACGCCCGCTGCAACAGTACCGACACCGTGTTCCGACACCAGCTTGACGCTGATCCGCGCTTCGGGATTGACGTTTTTCAAGTCATGGATCAACTGCGCCAAATCTTCAATCGAATAAATGTCATGGTGCGGCGGCGGCGATATTAAGCCGACGCCTCGAGTTGAATGACGCACTCGGGCAATAACCGCATCGACTTTATGTCCGGGCAGCTGTCCGCCTTCTCCGGGTTTCGCGCCCTGGCTGACTTTTATCTGAATGTCGTCGGCATTGACCAGATATTCGGTGGTCACGCCAAAACGGCCTGAAGCGACTTGCTTAATCGCCGAACGCATCGAATCGCCGTTGGGCAAGGTCTTGAAGCGTTCCGGAAGTTCTCCGCCTTCGCCGGTGTTGGATTTGCCGCCGATGCGGTTCATCGCAATAGCCAGATTGGTATGGGCTTCGTAGGAAATTGAACCGAACGACATCGCTCCTGTTGCAAAACGCTTGACGATGTCTGCTGCGGACTCCACTTCGTCCAGCGGCACTGGCGTCGCATCTTCCTTGAACGACATCAAGCCGCGCAAGGTCAGCAAGGCTTCGTTTTGTTCATCGATCAAGCGGCAAAATTCAGCGTATTTTTCATAGCTGTTGCTGCGCGTCGCGTGTTGCAAGGTGCTGATGGTGGCGGGCGTCCAGGTATGCGCTTCGCCGCGCAGACGATACGCATATTCCCCGCCGATATCTAGGGCGTCGCGGTATAACGGCGCATTGCCGAAAGCAATTCGATGACGACGACTGGTTTCTTCGCTGATTTCCGCTAAACCGACGCCTTCGACAGTGCTGGTTGTGCCGGTGAAATAGCGATCCAGGAACGGTTCAGCCAAACCGATGGCATTAAAAATTTGCGCGCCGCAATAAGACTGATAAGTCGAAATGCCCATTTTGGACATGACTTTAAGCAGACCTTTGGAGATCGCTTTGATATAACGTTTGTGCGCTTCATATTCGCTGAGGTCGGCGATGTCTTCGCATAGCCCGGAAAGCGTGTCGAAAGCCAGGTAAGGGTTAACCGCTTCCGCACCGTAGGCGGCCAACAGCGCAAAATGATGGACTTCGCGCGCTTCGCCGGTTTCGACAACCAGACCTACTTTGGTACGCAGGCCTTCGCGGGTCAGGTAGTGATGCACGGCGGAAGTCGCCAGCAGGGCAGGGATGGCGATATGCGCAATATCCAGGTCGCGGTCGGATAGCGCCAGGATATTGTTGCCTTCTTCAACAGCCTGTTTTGCCGCAAGACACAGTTTATCGAGCGCCGCTTCCATGCCGCTCGCTCCCAAATCGGATGGATAGCAAAGCGTCAGAGTTTTGGTCTTGAATACACCGCCGGTGCGCGTTTCGATGCGACGAATTTTTTCCAAATCCTGATTGGTCAAAATGGGCTGTTCCACTTCCAGGCGCATGTGGGTGCCGCCTTCGTCCAGGCCCAACAAGTTGGGGCGCGGGCCGATCAGGGAAACCAGCGACATGACCAGTTCTTCGCGAATAGGGTCGATGGCCGGGTTGGTGACTTGGGCAAAGCCTTGCTTGAAATAATCGTACAGCATGCGCGAACGCTGCGATAGCACGGCCAACGCTGTATCAATACCCATCGAACTGATCGGTTCCTGTCCGGTTTGCGCAATCGGCTTCAGGATGAATTCGATATCTTCTCGGGTATAACCGAATGCTTGCTGCCTATCCAGAAGGGTGTGCGCATCCGGTGCCATTGCGGAAATTTCGGCAGGCAGTTCGGATAGTAGAATTTGAGTTTTGCTCAGCCATTCGGAATAAGGGTGGCACGCCGACAAATTGGCTTTCAATTCCGCATCATCAATAATGCGGCCTTGCTCGGTGTCGATCAGCAGCATTTTACCCGGCTGCAAGCGCCATTTTTTGATGATCTTGTGCTGGGGAATTTCCAGTACGCCCATTTCCGACGCCATGATCACGAAATCGTCATCAGTGACCAAGTAACGCGCAGGACGTAAGCCGTTGCGATCCAGGGTTGCGCCGATTTGACGGCCATCGGTGAAAGCAATGGCTGCGGGGCCATCCCAAGGTTCCATCAGGGCGGCGTTGTATTCATAAAACGCGCGCAGTTTTTCATCCATTAACACGTTACCTGCCCATGCTTCGGGAATCAGTAACATCATGGCGTGGGCCAGTGAATAGCCGCCTGCGACCAATAGTTCCAGTGCATTGTCGAAACAGGCCGAATCCGATTGTTCTTCGTTGATTAACGGCCACAATTTGTGCATGTCGTCGCCCAATACGCTGGACGCTATGGAATGGCGACGCGCCGCCATTCCGTTAACATTGCCGCGCAAGGTGTTGATTTCGCCGTTATGGGCGATCAGGCGGAAAGGATGTGCCAGATCCCAGGTCGGGAAAGTGTTGGTGGAAAAACGTTGATGCACTAACGCTAAAGCGCTGACCATGCGTTCATCGCTTAAGTCCGCATAAAACGCTCCGACCTGATCGGCCAGCAACATGCCTTTGTAAACGATGGTGCGTGACGATAAGGATGGGATATAGAAAGAGTGGCCATGATCCAGCTTCAAATCGCGGACGGCGTTTTCAACTTGTTTGCGAATCACAAACAGTTTGCGCTCGAAAGCGTCTTGATCGGCGCAGTCTTCGCTGCGTGCAATAAAAATCTGCCGAATAAACGGTTCAACCAGTTTGACTGACTCGCCCAAGGTATGATTATCGACAGGCACATCGCGCCAGCCTAACAGTACGAGTTTTTCTTGTGCAATGATGTCGGTTAGCAATTTCTCGCAAGTGGCACGATTTGAGGCGTCGCGCGGTAAAAATACCATGCCTGCCGCATAATCGCCTGCTTTCGGAAGGGTGATGCTTATCTTGTCGCACTCTGCGCGCAAAAAAGCATCGGGCATTTGAATCAGAATTCCCGCACCATCGCCCGCATAGATATCGGCGCCAACCGCGCCACGATGGGTCAGGTTTTTAAGTAATTCCAGACCCTGACGTACGATTTCATGGCTTTTTTGGCCCTTTATATGAACGATAAAACCCACGCCGCATGCATCATGTTCATTGCGTGGATCATATAAACCCTGTCTGGTCGGTAGCGTACTTTGACTCATTGTCACCTCTAAAAAATATTACAAAAGGGTTGCAGTCCTCTAACTTATCAACCCTCATTGCGCACCTGTTTTGATGCCTGCATCAGAGGCCACGGTACGGCAAAACCAGTTAATTATACGGATGGCAGGCGGTTCTGTCACGCAGTCTTTTGTTGTCCGCGCCACTAATCAGTTGGGATATTGTTTGCTGATATAGGTTTGGCGGTGGTCTTTTGTCACGCGGTTGATGGCGGTATTTTGCTTATTCTTTAAATGGATGTGGTATCTTTCCGCTCTGTTTTAATGATTGATTGTTCTCGTTGAATATTTCTTCTGTTTTTGTAGGCGGACTCTTGATTCTTTAAAGAGGCATTACAATTATTTAAGTCAATTCATATCATATTATTGGTTAATTATGAAAGAAAATTTTGATATTGTGGTTGTGGGTGGGGGTATGGTTGGGGCTGCTGTTGCCTGCGGTCTTGGCGGGAGTTCGTTGAAGGTGGCGGTGATAGAGAGCGCGCCGCCACAGGCTTTTGCTCCTGATCAGTCGCATGATTTAAGGGTTTCCGCGCTCAGTATTGCATCAAAAAATATACTTGAAACCGTGGGTGCATGGAGCGGCGTTGTTAACCGCAGGCTTTGCCCGTTTCGCAGGATGCGGGTTTGGGAGACGGCGGGAGATACTGAATTTTGTAGTGATGATATTAACTATCCTGAATTGGGTTTTATCGTTGAGAACAGGGTGACCCAGTTGGCGTTACTGGAGCGGTTGCAGGATTTTGCCAATGTCGAGCTGATGTGTCCGGCTACCATTAATAAAATTAACTATTCGGCGGGCCAATCACCCGAAGTGGAACTGGGCGATGGCCGGATTTTGTCGGCAAAAGTGTTGGTTGCTGCAGATGGCGGCCAATCCAGAGTCAGGCAGGCAGTGGGTTTGGGTGTAACCAGCTGGGATTACAATCAGCATGCGCTGGTGATTTATATTGATACGGATTACGGTCAACAGGATATAACCTGGCAGCGCTTTGTACCCAGCGGACCGCAGGCGTTTTTGCCGTTAACCGGGCATTACGGTTCTATAGTCTGGTATAACTCGCCGGATGAAGTGGCTCGCTTGAAAACCTTGTCCAGCGAAGATTTGTTGCGCGAATTGACGGCAACTTTTCCTGATTGTCTGGGCAAGGTTAATGCTATTTTGGGTACGGCAAGCTTTCCATTGAAGCGGCAGCACGCGCAAAGCTATGTTAAGCCCGGTGTGGTTTTGGTTGGCGATGCGGCGCATATGATTAATCCGCTGGCGGGGCAAGGGGTTAATATCGGTTTGCTGGATGCTGCGGCATTGGCCGAGGTGTTGATTGATGCGAGCAAGCAGGGTCTGGAACCGGGTGATTTGGCGGTTTTAAGGCGCTATGAAAAAATGCGCCGTAATGAGAATCTGAAAATGATGACGGTAATGGATGTTTTTTATCGAGTGTTCAGTAATCAGGTCCTGCCGGTCAAGTTTTTACGCAATTTGGGCTTGGGTTTGGCCGAGCGCATTTTACCCGCTAAAAATAAAGTGATGCGTAGCGCTATGGGGTTGGGCGGTAACTTGCCCAAGCTTGCACGGGGTGAATCGATTCTTTAATCAAAGGGATATTGTTTTGGATGTGCTGCGTTTCCGGCAATATTCTTGATAGTTGACAGGCGGTCAGCCGCATCGGTTGCATTGGAATAAGTAATTTTTTAAACTTGAGTTTTTAAGTGATTTTGATAGTGAGTGTGAATGGTTATGGAAAGAAGGCTTTATCAAAGGATTCCAGTACAAGTTTCCGCTATTGTCACTACCGAAGATGGTGTGCGCATTAAGGTGAGTGCAGTAGATGTATCCAGCGATGGGCTAGGTATCGAATGTAATATCAAGCAACGGAACATGATTACCCCGGGAGGGAGTTTTGTTCGCGACGGTAAGCCGGTATCGGTGTTTGTCGATCTGGATCTGTCTGAGCGGGATGGTCATCCATCCAAAATAGTCGCGAAATGCCATGTGGTTTTTTCGCGACGTATGTCCAGCGATCAATGTAAAATCGGATTGCGTTATGCCGATATTGAAAATAATAGCCATGAATGGCTTGTTCGGTTTATTGAGAAAAGGCTGGCGCCTAACTAAGGAAATAATTTGAACAACTCGCGCCGTAAGTCTGTAGCGGGAGTGCAAGCTTTGCTTGTATGTGCAGGCGAAGCCTGCACACCAGCTATTAGTAGCAACTTTGTGTGCGTTCCTAAGTAGTTGATGTGTTAGGCTTTAGTCTTCCCAGCAGGCGTTGTGTCTTTTCGCTATATTAAACTCAGTATTAACCTGTAGTACCCAGCATTTTCAAGATTTCTTCGCGTATTTGTTCCTGTGTGGCAGGGTCAGTGATGGGTTGCGACTGGTTGTCCGTGATGTAAAACATATCTTCAGCCCGGCTGCCGATGGTGGTTATTTTGGCGCTGTGTAGATGGATGTCTTTTTTTACAAATGCGCGACCTATTTTTGATAAAAGTCCGGCATGATCCGTGGTGATGAGCTCAATAATCGTATGCCTGTTTAAAGGATCGGCGTGAAATTGAATGCTGGTGGGAATAGGAAAATGTTTGGCCTGTCTTGATTGGCGATGAATATTTTTGTGTTTTTTGACTTCGCGAAGGAGCAGATTATTGCGAAGGGCGGTGCAAATATGCACTTCTCTGAACAGTTCGTTGATGGGTTCTCCTGATTGTTCGAGAACCAGAAAGCTATTCAGCACATAGTCATCGGTCGTGGTCATGATCCGGGCGTCAAGGATGGTGAGTCCCAGTTGGTCGAGAGTGGCTGTGCTCAGCGAAAAAATAGCTTCTTCATTTTTTGTATAGACAAAAACTTCCGCGCTGCCGCGTTGAGTTTGCGGGCGGAGTAGGACCAGAGGCAAGTCATCTTCCCTGGAGGAGGCGATGGCAATGGTATGCCAGGCTATTTCATCGGCTGAGTATCTTAAAAAATAATCATCACCGGCATGCTGCCAGGATTTGAGGATAACCGCTTCGGATATGCCGAGCTTGATCAGCTCGTCTTTTGCTTCTTTTTTGTTTTCGAGCAGGCGGTCCGCCAGCGCCACGGGATTTTGCAAGCCCCTGTGCAAGGCGCTATAGGTCACCGAGTAAAGCTCTTTGAGCAGAGCATCTTTCCATGCATTCCACAGTTCGGGATTGGTGGCGCGAATATCCGCTACGGTCAGCAGGTATAGGTGGTTCAGGTATTCGATGCTGCCAACGGTCTGGGCAAATTGATGAATTACGTCAGGATCGCTGATGTCCTTTCGTTGTGCAGTCATCGACATGACCAAATGATTGCGAACCAGCCAGCAAATCAGATTGGTGTCGTGCTGGGAAAGATCGTGCTGAGCGCAGAACTCCCTGGCGATTTCTTCGCCAATGGCGGAATGGTCGCCGCTCCTGCCTTTGGCGATGTCATGAAATAGACCGGCAAGATACAGTATTTCGGGTTTTGGGATCAGCAGAAAAATATCGTTGCAGAAAGGCAGTTCATCAAGGTGTTTTTCCAGGGCAAAGCGGCGCAAGTTGCGGATAACAAAAAGCGTGTGTTCGTCCACCGTGTAAATGTGAAACAAATCATACTGCATGCGGGCGACAATATTGGCAAAGCAAGGGATGTAGGCGGCTAAAATCCCGTAGCGATTCATGCGCCTTAATTGATCGGTAATGCCTCGCGGTTGACGGAATGCTTCTATGAAAAGACGGTTGGCGTCTTTGTTCTTGCGAAAGGCGTCGTCGATTAAATGCAGGCTTTTGCGAATCAAGCGTATGGTTGTTGCCCTGACGCCTTTGATCGATGAATTCTGCTCCAGAACTAAAAAGAGTTCCAGCAAGGCCAGCGGGTGCCGTTCGAAAAGTGTGTCGTCAATGGCTTCAAGGTAGCCGTTGATGGCGACGAATTTGTCGTTAAGCGGGATTGATTTGTAAATAACTTCTCCGGAAACGAAGCGCTCATTAAATAATTGCAGCAGCATTTCATTGAGGCGCTCAAGTCCAAGTACCGTTTTAAAATAAAACTGCATGAATTGTTCGACATCCTGATTGTATTCCTGATGCTCGGTGCTGAAGCCGAATTGCCGGGCAAGATCGCGTTGATAATCAAAAATAAGTCGGTCTTCGCATCGGTTGGTTAAAAGATGCAATGCGTAGCGAATTCGCCATAGCACCTCAAGTGCGGCAACCAGCTCGAAATATTCGGATTCGGGCAGGAAGCCGTATTTAATCAGTTCCTTGAGTGTTGATGAATTGTAATGGCGTTTGAATACCCAGGCGATAACCTGTCTGTCGCGGAGTCCGCCGGGGCCTTCTTTGATGTTGGGTTCGAGATTGTAGGCGGTGTCATGAAATTTGGCATAGCGCTGTCTCTGCTCTTCCATTTTGGCGGCAAAAAATTGATCCGACGGCCAGATCTTATCGGGTGTGATTTGTTGATTCAGTGCTTTATGCAGGGCGGTGTTGCCGGTAATCAACCGGTTTTCCATAAGACTGGTGATGATCGTTTGATCACTGATTGCCGCTTCGACGCACTGCTTGATGGTGCGTACGCTTTGTCCCGGTTTTAAGCCGATATCCCAGAGGAAAGTGAAGAAGTTTGCCAGTGTTTCCTGATAAGCGGATGTGTCGTCAGAATCCAGTAAAACGACAATATCGATATCAGAGTAAGGGAATAACTCTCTTCTGCCGTAACCGCCAACGGCACACAACATGAGTTGGTCGGCGTGTTCGCCAAGGAAGTGTTGCCAGCAGCAGCTTAATATTTCATCGATAAAATCGGATTTTTCTTTAAGTAATTTGGAAACCGATTTGTGAGGGTTGAATTTTTGTCGCAGTTCGGTGTCTTTTTGTTTTAACAGTTGTTTAAATTGTTGCAGGCTGTCTTTTTCGGCAAAAATTGCGGCATTAATGTTTTTGTTCAAGGCGGTCACATTTCTTCTTGGCGCAAAGTCAAGATTTCATAGCCGCTTTGGGTTACCAAAATGGTGTGTTCCCATTGTGCAGATAGGCTTCGATCTTTGGTCACTGCGGTCCAGCCGTCGGCTAATACTTTCATGTGTCGTTTGCCGAGATTAATCATGGGTTCAATAGTTAATATCATGCCCGCCTCAAGGACCTCGCCTTCACCGGCTTTACCGTAATGCAATACTTGCGGTTCTTCATGGAATTTTTTGCCGATGCCGTGGCCGCAAAACTCCCTGACTACGGAATAACGATTGGATTCTGCGTGTTTTTGTATGACGTGACCAACATCGCCTAATGTAGCCCCCGGCCTTACCTGGTTAATACCCAAAAACATGGCTTCCTGGGTTATTTTAACCAGGCGTTTTGCGTGCGGACTGACTTCGCCGACGCAAAACATTTTACTGGTGTCGCCGTGGTAGTCGTCTTTGATGACGGTAATGTCGATATTGACAATATCGCCTGATTTAAGTTTTTTATCGCTGGGAATGCCGTGGCAGATCTGCTGGTTAACCGAAGTGCAGATGGATTTTGGAAAGCCGTGATAATTGAGCGGTGCAGGGATGGCTTGTTGCACGTCAACAATATAGTCGTGGCAAATCTGGTTGAGTTCATCGGTGGTGACGCCGGGAACAACGTAGGGCTCAATCATTTCTAAAACTTCGGCCGCCAGTTTTCCGGCAATCCGCATTTTTTCGATTTCACTTTCGGTTTTAATAGTTATGCTCATAAAAACAGGTACAAGGCTGGTAAGGATAAGGGTTTAACAAGCGCAAACGATAAGTTTTTTAAGCTTGTGTTTTCTACTTTGCGGCTGTGTGATGAAAGTATTTTAACAGAGATCGGCTTGTTGTGAAAAAGTAATTATGGTATAAAGGGAAGTTCGTTTTTGAACTAATACTCACACCTATCGTCACGTTTGGAAGGGTGCCGGTGTAACCTGGCCTCGAAAGAGGAGGGTTGTTACTGGTTTCCAGGCGGGATAGGTGGAGGCGTAACCCAACTCGGAACAGATGTTTCGAATTTTTTATCTTAGGAGAAATTAATGGCAGCAGTATCTATGCGTCAAATGCTTGAAGCGGGTGTTCATTTTGGACATCAAACTCGTTATTGGAACCCGAAAATGGCTACCTACCTGTTCGGTTCACGTAACAAGATCCATATTATTGATTTGGAAAAAACGCTTCCAATGTTTAATGACGCAATGAATTATCTGGGTCAGATGACAGCAAACAAAGGCACAGTCCTGTTTGTTGGTACCAAGAAAGCAGCGCGAAAAGTGGTTGCTGAAGAAGCCGCACGCTGCGGCATGCCCTATGTCAACCATCGCTGGTTAGGCGGCATGCTGACAAATTTCAAAACCATCAAGAAGTCAATCAATCGCCTTAAAGAACTGGAAGCGATGAAAGCTGACGGTACGCTTTATCAACGTTTTGCCAAGAAAGAAGCGTTAGGTATGGAACGTGAACTTGAAAAACTTGAGCGCAGTCTGGGTGGAATTAAAGACATGAAAGGCGTTCCTGATGTAATTTTCATTCTGGATGTCGGTTATGAAAAAAATGCGATCAGTGAAGCTAAAAAATTAGGTATTCCGGTTGTTGGTATTGTAGATTCCAACAATTCACCGGAAAAAATTGATTACATTATTCCTGGTAATGATGACTCAATTCGTGCAGTTAAACTTTATTGCGAAAGTGTTTCCGCAGCAGTAATGGAAGCTAAATCAGCAGGTTTGGGATTGTCAGCAAAAGCTGATGATTTTGTTGAAGAGGCGGCAGAATAAGTACGATCTTATCTTCACAGGCGATTCCTGTGAAATGAGTACTTAAAGTTAGGCAAAAACGCCTCCTCACGGGGGCGTTTTTACAGTTATGAATAATGAGGAAAGACAAAGAATGAGTATTACTATTAGTGCAGCAATGGTTAAGGAACTGCGTGAAAGAACTGCCTCCGGCATGATGGAGTGCAAAAAAGCATTAGTTGAAGCTAATGGCGACATGGAACTGGCCATTGAAAATATGCGCAAATCCGGTTTAGCCAAGGCCGATAAAAAATCCGACCGCATTGCTGCTGAAGGCATCATCGGCGCTAAAGTCAGTGATGACGGAAAAACTGTGGCGATTGTTGATGTTAACTGTGAAACTGATTTTGTTGCCAAAGCGGATGATTTCGTAAATTTCGTCAATAATGTCACAGAAGCTTTGTTGAATTCCGATATTGAAACAGATGAACAGCTGCTGGCAATGAAATTGGCTGACGGCACGATTGTGGACGAAGTTCGTCGTGGCCTGATTGCCAAGTTGGGCGAAAACATTACTGTCAGACGTTTCCAAAAATACCAGACTGCTACCGGCGGTACAGCTTGCTATTTACACGGTAAAAAAATCGGCGTGATCGTTGAATTGGCCAAGGCTGATGCTGAATTAGGTAAAGACATCGCCATGCATATTGCAGCAAGTAAACCGACTTGTGTTTCTGACGAACAAGTGCCTGCAGAGCTGATTGAAAAAGAGAAAGAAATTTTCTCGGCTCAAGCTGCAGAAAGCGGAAAACCTGCGGAAATTATTGAGAAAATGGTTGTAGGCCGGATCAGTAAATTTTTGGCTGAAATCACTTTGTTGGGCCAGCCTTTCATTAAGGACGATAAGGTGACTGTCGCCAAACTGCTTGCAGCAAAAGGTAACAGCGTTATTCGTTTTGCCCGCCTGGAAGTGGGTGAGGGAATTGAGAAGAAAGAAGAAAACTTTGCCGAAGAGGTTATGGCACAAGTTAGAGGCAATTAATTTAGGCGAAAGGCGGAAGATTCAAGGCGAAAAAACCTTGAACTTTCGCCTAACACCTGTTTATTCATCAATGATAAATACCAGCCCTGATAATTAAAATGACTAAAACAATTTGCCAGAGAATTTTGCTTAAGTTAAGCGGTGAAGCTTTAATGAGTGAGACCGGTGGTAGTATTGATGCAGATATTGTTAAACGTCTTGCAACTGAAATTAAAGAGTTATGCGATGTTGGTCTTCAGGTGGGTTTGGTTATCGGCGGCGGTAATATATTGCGCGGCGCTGAAAAAGCTTCGGAAGGATTGGATCGAGTAACCAGCGACCAGATGGGGATGCTGGCTACTGTAATAAATGCCCTGGCCATGCAGGATGCTTTGGAAGCACACGGTCAGCCGGTCAGGGTGATGTCCGCACTGAAAATTAACCAGGTCTGTGAAGATTATATTCGCCGCCGTGCAATCCGGCATTTGGAAAAAGGCCGGGTTGTTATTTTTGCAGCAGGAACCGGAAATCCTTTTTTCACCACCGATTCGGCAGCCAGTCTTAGGGCCATTGAAATCAATGCCGAGTTGATGATTAAGGCTACTAAAGTCAAAGGCGTTTATTCCGCCGATCCCCAAAAAGATCCAAATGCAAAATTCTATCCGCGATTAACTTATGATGAAGCGTTGGATCAGCGCCTCAATGTCATGGACACCACTGCGCTGGTATTATGCCGGGACAACAATGTACCAATGCGGGTGATGAATGTTTTCGAGAAAGGCGCAGTAATGAAACTGATGATGGGCGAAGAAATAGGCTCCCTTATTGAACGAGGAACAGATAATGATTAATGATATTCAACAGGACGCTTCAACTCGCATGAGCAAAAGCATTGAAGCCTTAAAACATGAATTCTCAAAAATAAGAACGGGCCGGGCTCATCCCAGCTTACTGGATCAAATTAACGTTTCATACTACGGTACCGAGTCCTCGTTATCCCAGGTTGCCAATATTGCCGTCGAAGACGCACGTACTTTGACGATTACTCCGTGGGAAAAGGGCATGGTACAGGCCATTGAAAAAGCCATCATGAAATCGGACCTGGGTTTGAATCCTGCTACCAATGGGATGGTTATTCGTATTCCATTGCCGCCGTTGACCGAAGAGCGTCGTCGTAGCCTGGTTAAAGTCGTCAAGAATGAAGCGGAAAATGGCCGTGTTGCGATCAGAAACATTCGTCGCGATGCGAATTCAGCCATAAAAGAGGCCTTGAAGGAAAAAATGATTTCCGAAGACGAGGCGCGTGCAGCTGAAGAAAAGATTCAAAAATTGACTGATCAGTATGTAAAAGACGTTGAGAAATTGCTGGAAGCAAAAGAAGCTGATTTACTGTCAATGTAATTGGGATTTAAACAATGTCTACGGATGACTGTAACAGTTTGGAATCAACAAGTACCCTCACCGGTATAAATAACAACCCACGCCATATCGCCATTATCATGGACGGTAATGGCCGCTGGGCGCAGAAAAGATTTATGCCTCGAGCTATCGGTCATCAGGCCGGGGTTAAAGCCGTTCGAAAAATTGTAGAGTATTGCGCCAAACAAGAAGTTGAAGTCTTGACCTTATTCGCTTTTAGCAGCGAAAACTGGCGTCGCCCGGATGAAGAGGTGTCATTGTTGATGGGGCTGTTTATGGCGACTTTGCAACGGGAAATCAACAAGCTTGATCGTAATAATATCCGCTTACGATTTATTGGCGACAGAACGGCATTCTCTGACAAGTTGCAGATCAAAATGGCCGAAGGCGAGGCGCAAACCAAAGACAATAATGCTTTAACGCTGGTTATTGCGGCAAATTATGGTGGGCGCTGGGACCTGTGCCAGGCGTTTCGGACGGTAGCGGGAAAAATAGCGTCCGGAGAATTGAAAGATCAGGATATCAATGAGCAGTTGATCAATCAGTATTTATCAACCGCAGATCTGCCCGAACCCGACTTGTTTATCAGAACAGGCGGCGAGCAACGCGTTAGTAATTTTTTATTATGGCAACTCGCTTATACAGAGCTGTACTTTACTGCGACGCTATGGCCGGATTTTGACCAGAACTCACTTGAAGAAGCTATCAATAGTTTTAAGAGCCGGCAAAGACGCTTTGGTCATACCGGAGAGCAACTGCTTGATAAATCGATTACATTAAAATAACCTGCTGGTTTTTTACTGAAAACTAACACTTACTTCCAACTTCATCTAATAATTATAAAAATGTTACTACAGCGAATTATTACTGCATTAATTCTGGTTCCTCTGGTTGTACTTGCCGTTTTCCAGCTGCAGTCGGAGTATTTTTCATTGCTCATAGGGCTAATTACGCTTTTAGCGGCATGGGAATGGACTAACCTTATCGGCATTAATTCGCCGTTTAAACGCGGATTATTTTTAGTTGCGTTGATTCTGCCCATGTTATGGCTGCATTTTTGGACGCAATTTCTGGAACTGACTGCGCAAGCTTTGGATTGGCCTGATGTGAGGGATTATTCAGGCGCTCTGGAATGGCTGGTTATAGCGCCGGTGCTGTTCTGGATATTGGCTATGATATTAATCAGAAACACGCCTGCCGGTGTTTTAAAGCTGGAAATGAAAACTCGCTATAAGGCATTGATAGGCTGGCTTGTTTTATTTGCAACGTGGTTATTTTTGAGCAGATTAAGAGCTTTTTACGGTTCGGAAATGACCTTGTATTTTCTGGTTTTAATCTGGACAGCGGATATTGCAGCTTATTTTGCCGGCAAGAAATTCGGTAAAACCAAGTTGTCACCCGAAATCAGCCCAGGCAAGACAGTTCAAGGTATGTACGGCGCTTTAATAGCCGGTGCCGTTTGGGCTGCTGCTTTTATTGGCTATTATGGATATCGTGATGGTTTTGTCTGGATGAGGGTAACCGATTTTATACTGTTGTCTGTCCTGACGGTGTTGATTTCTATTTATGGTGATTTGTTTTTCAGTGTGGTCAAACGCCAGCGTGGCGTCAAAGACACCGGTTCAGTACTGCCCGGTCACGGCGGTATCCTGGATAGAATTGACAGCTTGATTGCCGCCGTTCCATTTTTTTATGCGGGTATAGCCGTGATTGGGCTTATGTCATGAAAGGTATTTGCATACTCGGAGCGACAGGCTCAATCGGCGTCAGCACTTTAGATGTGGTAGCCAGACATTCCAGTCTGTATAAAGTTATTGCGTTAACGGCCAATACCAATATTGATACCCTCTATGAACAATGTCTGGAACACCATCCTGAAGTTGTCGTCGTAGTGGATGAGCAAAAGGCTAAAATCTTTGAAGAAAAACTTAAAAACTCGACAATCGCCGATATAAAGGTGTTGTCCGGCGCCAAGGCGCTGGAGCATGTTGCAACGTTGGACAATGTCGATTCGGTCATGGCGGCCATCGTAGGCGCGGCGGGTTTATTGCCGAGTCTTGCTGCGGCAAAAGCGGGTAAAACCATATTGCTGGCCAATAAAGAAGCCTTGGTGATGTCGGGTTCGATTTTTATGCAGGCCGTTACTGAGTCGGGAGCGCAATTGCTGCCTATTGATAGCGAGCATAATGCGATATTCCAGTGCATGCCTGCCGGTTACAAAACCGGTATGCCGGCGAAACAAGCGAGGCGTATTTTATTGACGGCTTCGGGCGGTCCTTTTCGGGAAATGCCTGTTGATCAATTGATCAATGTAACGCCGGATCAAGCGGTCGCTCATCCTAACTGGGATATGGGCAGAAAAATTTCCGTGGATTCGGCAACGATGATGAATAAGGGTCTTGAGATGATCGAGGCTTGTATTTTATTCGATATGACCCCAGATCAGATACAAGTGGTCATTCATCCGCAAAGCGTTATCCATTCGATGGTGGATTATGTGGATGGAACGGTTTTGGCGCAAATGGGCAATCCCGATATGCGCATACCTATCGCCTATTCAATGGCTTGGCCGGAACGGTTTGATTCGGGCGTTGCCCCTCTGAATATTTTTGATGTTGGGCACATGGATTTCCATGAGCCTAATTTGGAGCGGTTTCCCTGTTTGCGTCTGGCCTATGAGGCTATTGATGCAGGCGGCATCATGCCGACGGTGTTAAATGCGGCCAATGAAATTGCGGTCGAAGCATTTTTAAACGAACAGGTTCGGTTTACCGATATTCCGGTTATTATCGAACGCTGCATGAAAAAATTCGAGGCCAAGGCCGCCGATACCCTGGAAATTATTTTAGACGCGGATCAACAAGCCAGATTGGCATCTGCACAGATTATTGGAGAGCTTAATAATTGATGGATTTTCTGCATACGCTGTTTTATTTCATAGTCGCCATCAGTGTCCTGGTTTCATTTCATGAATTCGGGCACTTCTGGGTCGCGCGTAAAGCCGGGGTAAAAGTACTCCGGTTTTCGGTCGGTTTCGGCAAGGTTTTATGGGCGTATCAAAAAAGTCCTGATGCGACAGAGTACGTAATATCGGCAATTCCACTGGGCGGCTATGTCAAGATGGTCGATGAGCGGGAAGGTCAAGTTAAGGAAGCGGACTTGCCGTATGCCTTTAACCGCCAATCGGTATTGGCCAGAACGGCTATAGTCGCCGCAGGTCCCGTGTTTAACTTGGTACTCGCCGTTGCGCTGTTCTGGGGTGCGCTGGTTATCGGCGAAACGGGTATAAAACCGATACTCGGCTCGGTAGAGCAGGATACATTAGCCGCGGCGGCAGGCTTTGTCGAAGGTGATGAGATTATCTCGGTTAACGACAAGGCGACACCCACCTGGACTGAGGCAATGAGCGTGTTAGTATCCTCAGCGCTTGATGGGGAACAGAACATAAAGGTTACGGTAAAAAGCTTTGATGATCAGCAAGCTATCAGGACGCTTAAACTTACTGATAAAGACAGTGAAAATCCTGATGTACTATATCAACGATTAGGTTTTAAACCCTGGTCTCCGAAATTACAGCCCATCATAGGGAAAGTCCTTCCCGATAGCGCCGCTCTCGCTTCCGGTTTAAAACAAGGCGACCTGATTGTGAGTGCTGACGGTACAATCATAACCGACTGGATGCAATGGGTGACTTATGTAAAAAGTCACGCCGATGTCGTAATAAAGCTGGAAATCGAGCGCGACGGCGTGCGTTTACCCGCAACCATTACGCCGAAAAGCGTGGTTGTGGGCAAGAATACCGAGGGTAAAGTCGGCGCTTCAGTTTATATACCGGAAGAACTGATGAAGTCGGTGAGTGTTGAATATTCATTGTCGCCGCTGGCAGCGATACCTGTTGCCTTCGAAACCACCTATTATTATTCCATTACCAGCTTGAAAATGATGGGAAAAATGCTGGTTGGCAAGGCTTCCGTAGACAACTTAAGCGGTCCTATCAGCATTGCCCAATATGCGGGACAGTCTGCCACGATGGGTTTGGTACCCTTTATAAAATATTTGGCCTTGATCAGCGTCAGTTTAGGCGTATTGAATTTATTGCCGATACCGGTGCTGGATGGCGGACACTTGCTGTTTTTTGCGATAGAAGGCATTAAAGGCAGTCCTGTTTCAGAGCGGGCGCAAATCTTCTTTCAACAAATCGGCATTGCATTGCTTGTGTCATTGATGGCATTGGCCATGTTTTTGGATGTTGAGCGCTTGTTTCAATAAGTCAGCAATAAGAATACTAAGGTTGGGAGTAAGGCGGTTTACTTAAGTGAAGAGTCGCTCCTACGCCCTATAAACTCACACAGGAACACTATAACATTATGAAAAAAGTTATTAAGATTGCCGCATTGTCATTACTCGGCCTGACTTTATCCGTCGCGCATGCAGATGAAAATGCTATCAGGCAAGCGCTGACCAAATCTATGCCGTCGGTAAAAGTGGGGTCGGTTAAACCCTCTGAAATTAACGGCCTTTATGAAGTTACAGTGGGCGGCAATATATTTTATGTTTCCGACGATGGTAAGTATCTGGTTCAAGGTCATTTGGTCGATGTTGCTGCGCGTGTAGACTTAACCGAAGAGAAGTTGAGCGGTGTTCGCAAGCAGGCCATCGAGAAACTCGGCCTGGATAAAATGATCGTATTCAAACCCAAAGAAAGCAAATATACGGTTAGCATCTTTACCGATATTGACTGCGGTTATTGCCGTAAATTGCATTCGGAAATCGATCAATACATGGCTGAAGGCATTACTATCCAGTATTTGTTCTTCCCCAGAGCCGGCAAAGGTTCCGACTCATACCACAAAGCTGTATCGGTCTGGTGTGCCGATGACCGCAAAGCGGCTTTAACGGCAGCTAAAAAAGGCGACACACCGCCGGCTAAAACTTGCGCCAACCCGATTGATGAACACATGCAATTGGCCGAGGATTTTGAAGTAAAAGGAACGCCGATGATTGTTACCGAAAAAGGTAATATCTTTCCGGGTTACCTGCCTGCAAAGCAGCTGGCTGAAGCGCTGGCAGACGAAAAAGGTCAAAAATAAGCAAGATTACCGGTAAAAGCAAGGGCGGCTTGATGAGCCCGCCCTTGCTTTTCATTCAATAAAGCTACACCATCCCCTTGAGCCGATAAAGCAACTCCAAAGCCTGTCTCGGGCTAAGTTCATCCGGGCTCATGTCTTCCAGTAAGCCCACCGCCGGATGACATTCTTTCGATGAAAACAAATCCAACTGATTAACGCCTGTTTCCGCCTGCTGTTCAATATAGGCATGGTCTTCCAGGTGCCGTAATTTGGCTTTGGCCTTATCGATCACCGAGCGCGGCACACCGGCTAACGACGCCACCTGCAAACCGTAACTTTGGCTGGCCGGGCCGTCTTTCACAGCGTGTAAGAAAATAATCTTGTCGCCATGCTCCATCGCATCCAAATGCACGTTATGGATGGTTTTTTGTTCATCGGGCAGCGTGGTTAGCTCAAAATAATGCGTCGCAAACAGCGTAAACGCCTGGGTTTCTCTAGCCAGATGATCGGCGCAGGCCCAAGCCAGAGACAGGCCGTCAAAGGTACTGGTGCCGCGGCCGATTTCGTCCATCAAGATCAGGCTTTTTGAAGTCGCGTTATGCAGGATATTGGCGGTTTCCGACATTTCCACCATAAACGTGGAGCGGCCGCTGGACAGGTCGTCGGACGCGCCGATGCGGGTGAAAATCTTGTCGACAGGACCGCAGGCCAGCGACTTGGCCGGAACATAACAGCCGATATGGGCGATTAACACGATCAGTGCCGCTTGGCGCATGTAAGTCGATTTACCGCCCATGTTCGGGCCGGTAATCACCAGCATCCGGCGATTGCTGGAAAACGACAAATCGTTAGGCACAAACGGAATGTCCGAAACCTGCTCAACGACCAGATGCCGACCGGCTTCAATGGTTATGCCGGGTTGATCGACCAGCGTCGGTTGCGATAAATTCAAAGTTTCGGCGCGTTCGGCAAAATTGACCAGCACATCCAACTCGGCCAGCGCGGCGGCGCACTGTTGCAACGGGATTAACGACGCGCCGATGATGTTCAGCAATTCCTCATACAAAGCTTTTTCAAAAGACAGCGATTTTTCCTTGGCGCTGAGCACCTTGTCTTCAAACGATTTCAGTTCCTCGGTAATGTAACGCTCGGCGCCTTTTAAGGTCTGCTTGCGGGTGTAATGTGCGGGGACTTTTTCCGAGTGCAGGTTGGAAATCTCGATATAGTAGCCATGCACACGGTTGTAATTGACCTTCAGCGTACTGATGCCGGTCGCTGCCTTTTCGCGGTTCTCCATATCGATCAGGAACTGGTCGGCGTTCTGGCTTAAGTTGCGCAGCTCATCCAGTTCAGGATGGTAGCCGGGCGCAATCACGCCGCCGTCGCGGATCAACACCGGCGGATTATCGATGATGGCGCTTTGCAGCAGTTTTAGCATCTCGGGGTGTTCGCCGATCTGCCCGCATAGCTGCGCAAGCTGCGGGTTATCGCCGTCGGAAAGCGCATGTTGCAGCGCGGGCAGAACCGCCAGGGTATTGCGCAATACCAGCAAGTCGCGTGGACGCGCCGATTTTAACGCAATGCGGGAGCTGATCCGTTCAATATCGCCCACTTGGCGCAGATGGCTTTGAATATCGCGATACAACAGCACATTCAGCAGGGTATCGATACAGGCATAGCGGTTGTTAAGAATGTCGTGATCGCGCAGAGGGCGGTTGATCCAGCGCCGCAAACAGCGGCTGCCCATTGCCGTTGCGGTTTTGTCCAGCACCCCGAACAACGTGTATTGCAGCTGACCGGAAGGGTGAAAATCCAGTTCAAGATTACGGCGGCTGGACGCATCCAGCAAAATACTGTCATCGCTGTTTTCGGTGCGGATGCCCTGAATATGCGGCAGCGCGCTTTGCTGGGTGTCTTTCACATATTGCAGTAAACCGCCCGCCGCAGCGATGGCGGCGGGCATGTTCTCGCAACCGTAACCTTTTAAATCAAGCGTGTTGAACTGTTTTAACACCAGCTGTTTGGCGCTTTCCGCTTCAAAATGCCAGGGCGGCCTTCTGCACAAACCGCCACGCTGCTTTAAGCTTGCGGGTAGCGGCCAGTCTTCGCTAAACAGCAATTCGGCAGGGTTAAGGCGGCCGATTTCGCTTAATAACTGATCGATGGATTCAACCTGTTGCAACACAAAACGGCCGCTGGTTAAATCCAGGCTGGCGATGCCGTGCTGTGCATTGGGGAACGAGCACACTGCGACCAAGAGATTATCTTTCCGGTCTTCCAGCAAGGCTTCGTCGGTGACGGTGCCGGGGGTGACGATACGCACTACCTTGCGATCGACCGGGCCTTTGGACGTTGCAGGATCGCCGATTTGCTCGCATATCGCGATGGATTCGCCGTGCTTTAACAGCTTGGCAAGATAGCCTTCAGCCGCGTGATAAGGAATGCCGGCCATAGGAATCGGCAGGCCCGCCGATTGTCCCCGGCTGGTCAACGTAATATCCAGCAGTTGCGAGGCTTTTTTGGCGTCATCGAAAAACAGTTCGTAAAAGTCCCCCATACGGTAAAACAGCAAGGTATCGGGGTGTTCGGCCTTAATGCGGTGAAATTGCTGCATCATCGGCGTGTGTTGGTCGGTGGTTTTTTGTTTTATACTCATGTGTCTATTTTAGCCGAAGTCGCACGAGGTCACATCATGGAGTCTGAATTATTTGAGCTGGCCGAACAACTGGGTCGCTTATTAAAAGCAAACGGCAAATCAATAGCTACAGCCGAATCTTGTACCGGCGGCTGGATTGCCCAAACGATTACCGAAGTGCCAGGCAGTTCAGCCTGGTTTGACCGGGGTTTTGTCACCTATAGCAATATGGCAAAAGTGCAGATGTTGGGTGTCAGTCCGCAAACATTGGAAAACTACGGTGCGGTGAGTGCCGAAACCGCAACGGAAATGGCGGCGGGAGCTTTAGCGCACAGCGATGCCGATGTTACGGTTGCGGTGACCGGCATAGCCGGGCCGGATGGAGGGACGCCGGAGAAACCGGTCGGTACTGTGTTTATCGCATGGGCGGATAAAAATGGGAAAGCCAAGGTAGTTAGAAAGCAACTGTCAGGAAACCGGCGGCAAATAAGGGCGCAAACCGTGAAAAGTGCTGTTGAGGGAATGTGGTTATTTTACTGACGTCATGCAACTTGTTGCGGAAGAGAGGACTGCTTTAATTCAGTTACCCGCAGGGCTCAAAGCGCGTCAGAAAATAGGTTAGGGCATGATGTGTGGCGAGCTGTCACCCATTTTAAAAAATTACGTAATTGTTTTGCTCGTAAGGCAGTTATGTGCGGTAGCGCACAGACGAGTTGCTATTGTTGCGGTTAAGCTACTTTTGAGATTTTTTAACAACAAACTGTTATAATAAGGAACGTTTTCTGTAAGGATGGCATTAACGTAATCGTCGTTCAAACATAGTGTAAATCGAAATGAAATAACGAGATCAATTCAAAGGAACAGTTCATGAAAAGTAAATATAAACATATAGATAAGGAAAATATTATGCTGAAAAAGAAATTACTCACTATTGCCTCACTAATCAGCGTGGGTTTCCTGCCGCTGGCTCATGCGGCGGATCAAATTCAGGATGATCGGTGGTACGTAGCGCCTTTCGCTTCATTTGTCAAAACCGGTGGCGATCGTAGAGCAAGCGATGGCTGGGGTGGCGGTATGGGCATCGGCAAGATCCTCGATAAGCATTTCAACGTTGAAGTGAAAGGGTTTTATGAAGAGTTTGGCGGTGATAATGGCCCCTGGAGTCTGACTGGCGGCACGGCTGATCTACAGTATTATTTCACCCGCGATAAATTCTCGCCTTATACGGTTGTCGGCGTAGGTGGCATGAACAGTTGTGCTTCCGCTAATTGCGGTGCCAGCATCATTGGTGAAGCTGGCGTAGGTTTTACCTATGAGTTACACGACAACTTGTTGCTCCGCAGTGATGTGCGTTATCGTTACAACAACAACCTCAATGCGCATGTACAGCCCGGTACAGACGAATTTCATGATATGACGGTTAACGTTGGATTTGTCATTCCGTTCGGCGACAAGCCAAAGCCTGCTGCAAAGGCTGAGGCCCCAATTGCCGTTGCTCCGGTTGCCGCAGCTGAAAGTTGTTCCACCCGCGATTCGGATTTTGACGGTGTTAACGATTGCCTGGATAAATGTCCTGGTACTATCAAAGGCAGCAAAATTGATAACAACGGATGCCCGATCAAGCTTGTGCTCACCGGTCAGCACTTCAAATATAATTCTGCTGAGTTGACGTTGAATGCCAAGGAAATACTTGATGGTGTCGCTGGAAATCTTGTTTCCTATCCTCAGAAAAATGATATTGAGGTTCAGGGTCACACCAGCAGCGAAGGAACCAATAAATATAACCTGAAGCTATCGCAACGGCGCGCACAATCAGTTGTTGATTATCTTAAACTGAAAGGCGTTACCAACAGACTGACTGCGAAAGGCTACGGCGAAACTCAACCTATTGCCGATAACAGCACGGAAGCGGGTAAGGCTGAAAACCGTCGTGTTGAGTTGATTTGGATTGAAAATTAATAAGGATTTAAGGCCGAACAGTCGGCCGGAATCTTCTTAAACGCTGTAAACACTAAAACCCGCTTTCAAGGCGGGTTTTTTTTGTCAGGTTGTTTGACCACTACAGACTAATCAACCATAGGGTTCTTATGTTCGATACCGTACAGACTGCAATCGATACTGCCGCTAGACTTAAAATGAGTTTTTAGCTCGCTGTGAGTGATTTATAAGAAAGTGTTTTTTCTCTGACGATTTTTTAATGAGAACGCTCTTATGTCACTTGACACACTTTTAAAAATACAACACTTTAAGGAATAGCTCATGAAAACGACAAATAAAGATAAGCAAAAAGATTTAATCGATAGCATTCTTGTGGTTACCTGTCTGTCAGTTGTTTTAGGACTGGCGGGTTGCCAGAAAGAAGGAACAGCGGAAAAAGCAGGGAAAAAAATCGATAGTGCGGCTGAAAATGTCGAGCAAAAAGTTGAACAAACGACAGAAAAAGTGGGAAAAGAACTTGAGGGCGCAAAGGAATCGGTAGCCGATAAAGCCGAAGCAGCCGGAGAATTCATTGATGACTCGGTTATTACCACAACGGTTAAGGCGGCAATTTTAAATGACCCTCTGCTTAATGCATCCCATATCGAAGTAACCACCGACAAAGGCGTAGTGAAGTTGAGCGGTACGGTTGATTCCGAGCCCAGCATCAGCAAAGCGATAGAAGTGGCCAAGAGCCAGAAGAATGTGCTTTCGGTTGAAAGCAGCCTGGTTGTTAATATTATGACGGGTAAATAGGGCTTTGCTTAATAGCCTCTAAATTAAAGGATTGTATAAAAATAATTTAGAGGCGTAACGGCGTTAATGGAAGGCTAGGGGCGCTCAAAAATCCAAACAACGGTGGTGACGATCTTGTATGCGCCGTCGTTATCCCTTACGGCCCACAAGGAGCAATTTTTATGAAACGTTTATGTTTAGCGCTTATTTTTCTCTGTATGCTGAGCGGTTTTTCTGTAGCTGCGGAGGAACAGCTTATTATCAAGCCGCAAACCCAAGGTGAGGTTACGTTTGTCACTGGTGGGGTGGGGGAGGATGAACGGAATGCGATGGAAGCCATGCGGGCTGACTACAACTTGAACCTGCTATTTTCGGTAAGGAGTACAGGAGAATATGTCAGTGACGTGAAGGTTCGTATCACCGATTCACGCGGTAATATACTCATGGAATCCGTGTCTGACGGCCCTATGCTATTCGCCAAACTCAAGCCTGGTCGTTACATCGTTAGCGTAGAACGAGAGGGGCATCAGGTAATCCATAAAGCAGTAACGGTCAAACAGCGAACTTCATTGTCGTTCACCTGGCCCCAAGAGCAAGGAGACTAGATCGGCATTTCGCCTTCCTTTGAGCATGCCTTGATATTCCTCGGATACGATTTTCATCTCAGGCGGGTTCTGGCGGCTATTCTGATTCGGCGGGCAGGTTTGCTGTCAATGGGGCATGCCGGGGCGAGGGGAGCAAACGATCGAATTCTGTTTTGACTACTTGGTAACACTCGCAGACCCGTTCTTCGAGTCCCGGTCGATCGAGCACCGTGATACGGCCGCGGCTGTAATCAATCAGTCCCGCTCGCTGCAATTTTCCGGCGGCTTCCGTGACGCCTTCGCGGCGTACGCCGAGCATATTGGCGATTAATTCCTGAGTCATCGTCAACTCGCTTGAAGAGAGCCGGTCAAGGCTTAGCAGCAGCCAGCGACAGAGTTGTTGGTCCACGGAATGATGCCGGTTACAGACCGCCGTTTGTGCCATCTGGGTAATCAACGCCTGAGTATAGCGCAACAATAAATGGTGTAACGTTCCGTAGCGGCGCCCTCCAAAGCGGTCGAATTCCTGCATAAGTAAATTCGCCGGCATCCGGTAGGCGTAGCCTGCGCTCTGCACGACGGCTCGATTAGGCATGGTTCCTCCTCCCATGAAGAGTGCGACGCCAATGATGCCATCGTTACCGACCACGGCGATCTCAGCCGATGCGCCATTCTCCATGACATAAAGTAGCGATACGATGCTGGTCGTGGGGAAATAGGCGTGAGACAACTCATCCCCCGACTCGTAAAGGACTTTGCCGAGCGGCATCTGGATCAGTTCAAGTTGAGAGGAAAGACGCTCGCATCCATCTGAGGTCAGGGCATCAAGGAGATTATTTTGTCTAGGGCTATGTAGATCATGCATAAGCAATATTCATATTTGTGGGTCAAGATTGAATGGTTCCACCCATGAGGTTTAGGCTTGGTGGAAAATCCAAGGGCACAGGATAAAAATACTGCTTATATTTTATAGTATAGGAGATGCTTTAGCTTCAAATTACTGCTTAGGATTGGTTTGGATAAAGCGGGGCTGAGCCGGGTGGCGGTCGTCGGGGGATTGGGCCTCTGAATCGCCGAAAATTTTTTCAGGATGAGGTGCGGTATCGGGCTTGGAACGTGATTGTAATCACTCGCGTCATTCCAACTTGACCACATAGCCGGGGGGGGGCTACGGACCCAGCGGAGGGCTAGGGCTTGGGCTGGCGCTGATTATCTTATTGGACAGAATCTAGCGGACTTTCAGAGTCAAAGCCGATGCGAGTTGTTTCATTGCAATGTGAGTGGCCAAGCCGGTAAATATGCACCTAATTAGGCATATTATCGGGGAGTTTAGCTTGCTTTGACCCCAATAATCGATCAAAGAATTCATGCATCAGCAATGCGCCGAGTATGAGTAGCGTGCCTGTTGCCACTTTCATGGTCAGCGGTTCATGATTAACAGCATGACCCAACAGCAAAGCCATGACCGGTGAAATTAAAGTAATCAGCGCAACCTTGGTAGCGCTCTGGTGGATCAGTAAATAGTAATAAAGCACAAAGCCGATCGTCGTGGCTATCATCCCCAAGTAGATAATAGATGCCAGACTGATGGGTGAAATTTCAGTCGGCCAATGACCGTCAAACTTTGCCCAGGTAATCAGATAAGCAGGCAGAGACAACAACAGGCCGCCCGTTACCTGGGATAGCGCCGGTATTTTTCCGTCAATGCGTTTGACCCAAACCGAACTGACAGCCTGCAAAAAGGTAGACACCAGTACGCCGATGATACCCAACACTGCGTCATGCCCCAATTGCAAGGCCGAGCCGAACATGACCCACAAGCCGCTAATGCCCAGTACATAGGCCAGCAGGCTGCCCAGGGTCAGACTCCGTTCCCCTAACCAGACCGCCGCCAATAAAGCCGTCATCAACGGAGAAAGGCCGAATATCACCGAAATCCAGCCGGAAGGAATAAATTGCGCCGCCCAATAAACCACCAGCATCGACCCGTAAATTTGTACGGCCACGGCAAGGTAAGTCAGCAGCGCTTTACGATGCCAGGCTAGGCGTTGTCCGGACAGGCCCTGCATCAATAAAATGCATAGCGTACCAATCGCCATTCGTCCGGTTACCCCGAACAGAAACCCCGGACCTTCGCCACTCCATTTGATGGCCAGCGGTGTCGTCGCCCAAAGCAAAACAATACTGATGTAGGCTAGAGGTATGCGCATTAATTTAAATCGGGTGGTGTAAAGAAAGATGCCGGCACCGCTTTTCGATAGTGCCGCTCATCAATAGATGACTTATTTGACCGGGGCTAATTCAAAAATAACGAGTTCAGCCGTATCGTCGCCGACGTTTTCTACCGCCATCAGCTCGCCGGTTTCCCAAAAAACTTCACCGGCAGCGTAGGTGTTGGCTTTGCCGCCCTCGATGACTTTTAATGTGCCTTTAACCACATAGCGAGGCCCCGGTCCTTCATGGGTATGCCAAGGTGTTTTAAATGCGGGTGGAAACGCGACCCGTATCATTTTGGTATTGATGTTCGGGCTGGAAAGCTCCAGTTTTTTTTCTAATAAAACGGTTCTATTCAGGCTGGTTTTCTCTTGGGCTGAGACAGCCTGTATGCCGCCCAAGAATAGCGTTGTAAGCGTTGCCAGAATAAATCCTGTTGATTTGATGGATTGAATTTTTAACATCGTCCGGTTTCTCTATTTTAAGTTTTAGGGGGTAAGGGTAACGCACAATTTGTTAACCGTCTTTTCTATCATCGGGTATGTAGGGGATTAGTCCTTTTTCAAAGGCGATTTCTTGTACTTCTCTTGGCATATGTCGGATGTCAACTATCATGCCATTTACAGATAGCATCCAAACCAAAGGACTGCTGTCAAGTTTACTAGGTAATATCCAACTCGGATCAAATTGGTTCATCCCCAGCATATCTCGAACGAGTTTTGATTTTCCCTGTCCTGTGCTTTGACCTACGCCGAATTTTTTATATAACTCGGTGGAATTAATGTGGGGTGTCTGACTTTTGTCAAACAAAAAATTTACCATTCCAATTGCATGGGTTATTCCGCATGCCCATGTGCTTGCTTTTCCTGTTTCTAGCGGAGAGGGGCGTTTTCTACATAAAGCAGCAACTGCATAGCGTATGAGCTGAGCATATTCCTCATTAAGATTTTCCTTAGCAAAACTATCAGTTATTTCTACAATAGCCTTATATCTTCCCTGCATTGTTTTTGGAACATTTTCCGAGTTTTTTATTTGTGCCATTTTTAATAACCAAATCGATTGCTGAAACAATATTCTACCTAAATCCGGCAAAGCATTGTAGGTAATGGCACTGGATAGAAAACGGGTTCTCGATTGTTCATTAAAAAGTATGGTAACGCTTTTACTGACTTATCAAATTATAGGGATGATATTATTATGACTCTGGACTGGCCTTTAAGACACAACACCGACTCTACGCATGAATATTAACAACATCACTCAAGTAAAAAACTACCTGCTTAATCTGCAAGACCAAATTTGTACGGCGCTGGAATCTGTAGAACCTGAAGCTCGGTTTATTGAAGACCTTTGGGACAGGGCTGAAGGTGGCGGCGGCCGAACCCGCGTATTGGCCGATGGTCGGGTTATCGAGCAGGGCGGCGTTAACTTTTCGCATGTATCCGGTTTTAAACTGCCCCCTTCTGCAACGGCTAAACGCCCGGAACTTGCAGACCGGCAATTTCAGGCGATGGGCGTGTCGCTGGTCATTCATCCCAACAATCCTTACGTGCCGACATCGCACGCCAATGTGCGGTTTTTAATCGCGGAAAAACCGGGTGAACCGACTATCTGGTGGTTCGGCGGCGGTTTCGATTTGACGCCGTTTTACCCGTTTAAAGAAGATGTGCTGCACTGGCATCAAACCGCCCGCGCTGCTTGTCAGCCGTTCGGCGATGATATTTACCCGACTTATAAAAAATGGTGCGACGAGTATTTTTTCCTCAAACACCGGAATGAAACCCGTGGCGTAGGCGGGCTGTTTTTTGATGATTTGAACGAATGGGGTTTTGAGAAGTCTTTCGCTTTTATGCAAAGCGTGGGCAATCATTATATCGACGCTTATCTGCCTATCATACAAAAACGCAAGGACACGCCTTATAGCGATAGGGAACGCGATTTCCAGCTGTACCGCCGGGGGCGTTATGTCGAATTTAACCTGGTTTACGATCGCGGCACCTTGTTCGGTCTGCAATCCGGAGGGCGTACCGAATCGATTTTAATGTCCATGCCGCCGGTAGCTCACTGGAAATACAACTGGCAACCCGAGCCGGGCAGTGCCGAAGCCGTGCTTTATGATGAATATTTAAAGCCGCAAAATTGGCTGGGTGCTTGAGTGTTTAAAAATAGAACTCTGATGACGCTGATAATTATGATTGAATATGATTTTTCTGGATTTATCTGTGTTAATCATAATTATCTGCGTTATCCGCGTTCCACTGTATTGAGTAGTAGAACTTGCCTGAGACTAAATTGAAACCTATAATCGAGCATTTTTGTAATGGGCGGCAGGTTGCGGCCTATTTTTCCTTTAATTACAGACGGAAGCGATGACTAGCCACATTATGCCAACTTACGGACGCTTGCCCATAACCTTCGAACGGGGAGAGGGCGCATGGTTGTTTGATCAAAACAATAATCGCTACCTGGATGCGGTATCCGGCATAGCGGTGTGCAGCTTGGGTCATGCTCATCCCACCGTGCATCAAGCTATCTGCAAACAAAGTGAAAAACTGCTGCACACGTCGAACCTCTACGGTATCGCCGTTCAGGAACAGCTGGCCGACAAGCTGGCCGAAAAAAGCGGCATGGATAATGTCTTTTTTTGCAATTCCGGTGCGGAAGCTAATGAAGCGGCGATCAAATTGGCGCGTAAATACGGCCACGAGCAGGGTATAGAAAACCCCGCTATTATCGTCATGGAAAAAAGTTTCCACGGCCGCACGCTGGCAACGCTGAGCGCTACCGGCAACGCTAAAATCCAACAAGGCTTTGCGCCGTTGGTTGAAGGCTTTATTCGCGTACCGTACAACGATGTCAACGCCATCGAACAAGCGGTTGAGCTGCACAAGAATGTCGTCGCCGTCTTGGTTGAACCGATACAGGGGGAGGGCGGCGTCAACATTCCCGCCGCCGATTATCTTAACCAAATCCGCAGTCTGTGCGACCGGCATAACCTGCTGATGATGCTTGATGAAATCCAGACCGGCGTAGGTCGTACCGGCAAGTTTCTCGCTTTCCAGCATAACGGGATATTGCCCGATGTCTGCACGCTGGCCAAAGCGCTGGGCAACGGCGTACCCATCGGCGCTTGTCTTGCTCGAGGCAAAGCGGCGAAGATATTCACCGCAGGCAATCACGGTTCCACCTTTGGAGGCAACCCGTTAGCCTGTAGCGCGGCTTTAGCGGTATTGGCGACATTGGATGCTGAAAACCTGATCGAGCAGGCCGCGCAAAAAGGCGATGCTATCTGCTCGGCGTTTAAAGACCGGTTACAGGGCAATGCGCATGTTGTCGATATTCGCCACAAAGGTATGATGATCGGCATCGAACTCGACAGTCCATGCACTGAGTTAGTACAGGCAGCGTTGCAAAATAACCTGTTGATTAATGTCACCAGTGAAAAAACCATTCGTTTGCTGCCGCCGTTGATTATTAATCAGCAACAAATCGCTCAACTCGTAGAAACCTTATCGACACTTATTCATAAGCATACAGACACTCCCTATGAATCCTAGACATTTCATCAGCCTGCTTGACTTATCCGGCGACGAACTTCGTAGCTTGATCAACCGAGGCATCGTCCTGAAAAATAACCGCGATCCTGATTACCAACCGTTAAAGGGACAGGTCTTGGCGATGATTTTTGAAAAATCATCGACGCGCACCCGTATTTCATTTGAATCGGGCATGAGCCATTTTGGCGGCAGCGCGTTGTTTTTATCGCCCAGAGATACCCAGTTGGGTCGGGGCGAGCCGCTGCAAGACAGCGCCAGAGTCATTTCCAGCATGGTCGATTGCATCATGCTCAGGACCGATAAGCACGAAACGGTGACCACCTTCGCCCAATATTCCAGCGTCCCGGTGATCAACGGCTTGACCGACTTACAGCATCCCTGCCAATTACTGGCTGACATGCAGACTTATTTTGAGCACCGTGGCGACATCAAAGGCAAAACAGTGACCTGGATCGGCGACGGCAATAATATGTGCCACTCTTATATCCATGCGGCAACGGTGCTGGACTTCACTTTGAATATCGCCTGTCCAAAAGATTACCAGCCCTTAGCCGACATCGTCGAAGCTGCCGGAGAACGCGTCCGGTTCTTTGATACGCCGCTGGCCGCCGCCCAAAATTCGGACTTGGTCGTCACCGATGTTTGGGCCAGCATGGGGCAGGAAGAAGAACAAAAACAACGCGAAATGGCCTTTAAGAATTATCAGGTCAACGCCGAGGTTATGAAAGTTGCACATAACGATGCGCTGTTTATGCACTGTTTGCCCGCCCATCGGGGGGAGGAAGTCAGCGCCGACGTGATTGACGGCTCTCAAAGCGTTATCTTCGATGAAGCTGAAAATCGCCTGCATGCACAAAAGGCATTGCTGGAATTTCTCCTGTGCAAAAAATCACGTTAGAATTAACCTTAATCGCATCGGCCCCCTATCGATTGCGACATATCCACCATTCCCGGCAGTCGGTCGCATAGGTTCCTTACCGATTGCGACACTTCCGCCATCCCTGGCAGTCGTCAGGTGAACAACCATAGAGATTCAAGTGAAAAAAATACTAAACTCGTTTTTTATCCTACTGGTAACTTTGGGTTCAGCCCAGGCTGAAACCGTCTATGTTACCGACAATCTGAATTTATCACTCAGGAGCGAAGAAAATAACACCAGTAAAGTTGTGAAGCTGCTTCCGACCGGCACCCCGCTGACGATAATAGATGAAAACAAAAGCACCGGATTTGCCCACGTTCGCCTGAATGACGGCACTGAAGGCTACATGCCTATCCGTAATACCATGAAGGAACCGCCCAGTCGTTCCCAACTGGACGTTGCCAACAAAAATCTGGCAGCGATACAGTCTGAAAATGCCACGCTTAAAGCCGAGCTAGCCACAATAAAAGAATCCATCACGCCGGGAACGTCTCTTGAACAGTCCTTGGCGACAGAACGGGATCAGCTAAGCAGAGAACTCAGCGAACTGAAAAAAACCGCCGCCAGCACCGTGGAATTAAAGAACCAGCGCGATGAACTTCAAGAACGCGTGGTTAATGTTGAACGGGAACTGCAACAATTCAAGCTTGAAAATCAGGCCTTGCAAGACACCGCCAATCAAGACTGGTTTTTATACGGCGGCATACTCGCGCTTATCGGTGTTATTTTAGGATTTATTTTGCCTAAGCTCAGCTGGCGTCGTAGCAGAAGCAGCTGGGATTCGTATTAATTTAGGCGAAGGGCGAAGGGCTAAAGGCACAAAAAGCCCGGTTTCTTTGTTTTTCGCCCTGTAGGGTACGCTGTGCGTACCGTTTTTCAGTTACGCCTATCAACTCAACAAGGTATGTGCAGCGTACCCTAACTAATCTTTTAGGAATTGCTCACATGAGTGACAAAAACACCCGTACTTTCTCCTCTTTGGTTGTTGACGGCATGGAGCGCGCACCGAGCCGCGCCATGTTGCACGCTGTTGGTTTTAACAATGAAGACTTCAAAAAACCGCAAATAGGCATTGCTTCAACCTGGAGCATGGTCACGCCTTGCAATATGCATATCAACAAGCTGGCCGATGCGGCAGCGCTTGGCGTTAACAATGCCGACGGTAAAGCCGTCATCTTTAACACCATCACTATTTCTGACGGCATTTCGATGGGCACCGAGGGCATGAAATATTCGCTGGTCTCTCGCGAAGTGATTGCCGACTCGATTGAAACCGTGGTTGGTTGCCAGGGTTTTGATGGTGTCGTCGCGATCGGCGGCTGCGACAAGAACATGCCCGGCTGCATGATGGCTTTGGCGCGATTAAACCGTCCCGCTGTGTTTGTTTACGGAGGAACGATTATGCCCGGCTGCCACAAAGACAAAAAACTGGATGTGGTTTCGGTATTTGAAGCGGTCGGCGCCAGAGCCAACAACCAGATCGACGATGCCGAACTGGCCGAAATCGAAGCTAAAGCCATTCCGGGCGCGGGTTCCTGCGGCGGCATGTATACAGCCAATACCATGGCCTCAGCCATTGAAGCGCTGGGTATGAGCTTGCCCAACAGCTCCGCCCAAGCCGCTATTTCAAACGACAAACGCCTGGATTGCGAACGCGCCGGCGCTGCCGTTTTGGAACTGTTGAAAAAAGACATCAAGCCTCGCGACATCATGACCAAAGCCGCATTCGAGAATGCGATTACCGTAGTCATCGCACTCGGCGGCTCGACCAATGCGGTATTACATATCTTGGCTATGGCTAACGCAACCGGCGTCGATATTACCCTGGACGACTTCACCCGTATCGGCAAACATGTACCGATGCTGGCCGACTTAAAACCCAGTGGCCGTTATCTGATGACCGAATTGATCGAAATCGGCGGTATTCAACCGTTGATGAAAATACTGCTGGACAAAGGGTTACTGCACGGCGATTGTTTAACCGTTACCGGCTTAACGCTGGCCGAAAATCTGGCCGATGTAAAGCCGTATCCCGAAGATCAGGAAGTGATTCACTCGCTGGATAAACCGATCAAGAAAGACAGTCATTTGGTTATCTTGTACGGCAATCTGGCCTCCGGCGGTTCGGTTGCCAAAATCACCGGCAAGGAAGGGCTGGTGTTTACCGGCACAGCCAAAGTGTTCGAAGCCGAAGAACAAGCACTGCAAAGCATTTTGAACGGCGATATTGTCAAAGGCGATGTCATCGTCATTCGCTACGAAGGCCCCAAAGGCGGCCCCGGCATGCGGGAAATGCTGTCACCTACTTCGGCGGTCATGGGCAAAGGTTTGGGCAAGGAAGTTGCGTTAATTACCGACGGCCGGTTTTCCGGCGGCACCCACGGTTTCGTCGTCGGACACATCACGCCTGAAGCCTATGTCGGCGGCGCATTGGCGATAGTCGAGAATGGCGATACCATCACTATCGACGCGGAAACCAACGAACTGAAACTGCATGTCAACGAACATGAAATCGCCCGTCGCCTTGAAAAGTGGACGCAACCAGCGCCACGTTATACGCGTGGCGTGTTGGCGAAATATGCCAAGTTGGTGAGTTCGGCTTCGTTAGGTGCTGTAACGGATAATTTGGATTGATAATTTTAAATCTTCACCACGAAGACACGAAGAACGCGAAGAAAAAATCGGTGGGATGCGTAAGTAATGGCAATTGATCCATGCTTGAGAGGAATTTGATTTTATGTCGTCACTTAATATTGTTTATGTACTCACAAATTCAGCTATGCCTGGCTTGGTGAAGATTGGCTATACAACACAAGATGATGCAAATTCTAGAATTGCTCAACTTTATACAACAGGCGTTCCAGTGCCGTTTGAGCTCCAGTATGCCTGCAAGGTTCAAAATGCGGAGGAAGTTGAAAAAGCATTACATGTGGCGTTTTCTCCTCAGAGAATCAATCCTAAACGCGAATTTTTTAAAATTGAATCAGAGCAGGCTATTGCCATATTAAAATTACTGCACACTGAAGACGCTACAGCAGAAATTGAGCAGCAACCCACAACCTTAGATCAAGAGTCAGTTATCGCCGCAGAGCAGTTAAAGTCTAAGCGACCGAACATGAATTTTTTTGAGATGGGAATACCCATTGGTGCAGAGTTACATTCTGTTCATGAACCTTTTATTGTTACAGTTATTGCTGCCAAAAAGATTAGGTTTAACAGTGAGGAAATGTCATTAACAGCAGCTACGCGCCAAGTACTAGGTATAGAGCACAGCGTCCAGCCAAGCCCGCACTGGACATATCAAGGCAAACTTTTGAAAGACATTTACGAGGAAACCTATTCTAATGCAGGGGAAATATAACTTGTAGCTCAGTAGGGCGCGCTGCTCGCGCCTGTGCTGGTTTCCAATCTCTAGTTTGGGAACCAGCACATATCAATGATTCAAACCTTTAAATCAGGTATTATCAATATGTATACGCTCTATAAAATCAATAGCGATGAGCTAAATGAAAATTTTATCGCTGCCGTAAAAGCGCAATTTCCACATCAAACTATTGAAATTTCCATTTCTGAAATTTCACAAGTTGAACAGGATGAAACGGCTTATTTACTGGGTAATCCTGCGAATAAAGCTCGACTTTTGGCAGCAATTGCACAAGCTGAAAGCAATCAGCTCATTGATGTTGATATAGATAAGTTATGAATGTCAGCTTTGAGCCCAGTGCTTTTGATGATTTTAATCAATGGGCAATGGTTGATAAAAAATGTTACAAACGCATTATTAGCCTGATTAAAGACATTAGCCGCAATCCTTTTCAAGGATTAGGCAAGCCAGAAGCCTTAAAATATGAATTACAGGGCTACTGGTCACGACGCATTGATGATGAGCATCGTTTGATTTATAAAATTGAAAACGATAGGTTGATTATTGTCAGTTGTAAATACCATTACAAAAAATAGCTCATGGGATATGCTGAGACACGAAGCGCATCTGGTTCATGTTGTTCAGTGCATCTACACGCTAATCAAATAATCATGGAACCACAAAAATCTTTCGTCAGCTGGTTTAGAGACTCATCCCCTTACATTCACGCCCACCGCAACAAAACCTTTGTTATTTTCTTTGGTGGCGAGGCGGTGCTGGCTGATGATTTCGATCACCACGTCCACGATTTCGCCTTACTCAACAGCCTGGGCATACGCCTGGTTTTGGTTCACGGCATACGTCCGCAGATCGACCAGCGACTTGCCAAACTGGACATTCCCGCCCGCTTTCACAAAAACTTGCGCATTACCGACGATGTAGCTTTGCAATGCGTTAAGGAAGCGGCCGGATTGGTTCGCGTGGAAATTGAAGCCCTGTTATCGATGGGGCTGGCTAATTCACCTATGGCCGGAGCCAAAATCAAGGTGGCCTCAGGCAATTTTGTTGTCGCTAAACCCATAGGCGTGATTGACGGCATTGATTACTGCCATACCGGCGAAGTTCGTCGTATCGACAGCGCGGCCATTCATCAGCAGCTTGACCAGGACAATGTGGTGCTAATCTCGCCGGTTGGTTATTCGCCGAGCGGCGAAGTCTTCAATCTGTCGGCCGAACAAGTTGCCACGGCGGTTTCGATTGCGTTAAAAGCGGAAAAACTGATTCTATTGACCGAACAAAGCTGCTGCAATCCCGATAACGGCGAACAAATCCAGCAAATGACCACTGCCGAAGCCGACACATTCTTACAGCAAAATCCGGGCATATCCACCAGCATCAGCTTGCCGCTCAAAGCGGCGATGCAAAGCTGCCAATCCGGCATCGACCGTGTGCATTTGATTGACAGAACCATCGACGGCGCGCTGTTGCTGGAATTATTCAGTCGTGACGGCATCGGCACGCTGATCAGCTCAACGGCGTTTGAAGAATTGCGTCCGGCGACACTGAACGACATCGGCGGTATTCTGGAATTGATCAAGCCGCTGGAGCAACAAGGCAAGTTGGCCAAACGCTCCCGAGAAAAAATTGAAATGGAAATCGCCGACTATATTGTTATCGAACGCGACGGCCTGATCATCGGCTGCACCGCGTTGCACCCCGATGTGCAAAACCGCTTCGGCGCGATTGCCTGCCTTGCCGTGCATTCCGATTATCAGGGATCGGCCCGGGGTAACCGCATGCTTGAATATGTTTACCGTAGGGCAGGGGAGCTTGGGCTTAAAAAATTATTCGTGTTGTCTACGCAAACCATGCACTGGTTTATTGAACGGGGATTTTTATCGTCGAATATTACCGATCTTCCCGATCAGCTCAAGGCGCTGTATAACCCGCAAAGAAACTCCAAAGTTCTCTGTAAAGATATTTCATAACAACTTCCCATGACGAATAACACCGCCTGTATATCAATCCTGCAACTATCCGATTTGCATATTCTGGCGGATCCGGAAGATAAAATGATGGGGATTAATACCGAGCATTATTTCAATGCCTGCCTTGAACAGGCCTTTGCTGAAAAACATCATTTCGATTTGATTATGCTGACCGGCGACTTGGCTCAGAATCCTTGTCCTGCCAGCTACCGGCGCATTTTAACCAGCCTTGAAGCTCATGAAACGCCATGCATCTGCCTGCCCGGCAATCATGACGATTATGAACTCATGCAGCAGGTATTTAATACCGACAGGATTAACTGCCGCAAACAGGTTAAGCTGGGTAATTGGCAGCTGATTAGCCTGAACAGCCAAATACTTGGAGAACCCGGCGGCCGTGTGTCAAAAGAGGAATTGGACTTTCTTGAAAACTGTTTAACTGAGAACCCGGATCGTCACGCGCTTATCGCAGTCCATCATCATTTTCTGGAAACTAAAAGTCCGTGGATGGATACCATGATCATAGAAAACAGTCAGGAATTATTGGCGGTAGTAGACCAATACCCTCAAGTAAAAGTCATAACCACCGGTCATATCCACCAAGTCATGGATATAAAAATAGCGACCTTTCGGGTATTGGGCGCACCTTCTACCTGCTTTCAATTTGCACCCGAAACCCCTGAATTCAGTGTCAGCGATACGGCTCCGGGTTATCGTTTAATAGAGCTGTATGCAGATGGCCGGGTCGAATCCGAAGTTATCCGCTTGCCGGAGCCATTGACTGAGTTGCAAGCGAATAAGCATGGATATTGAAAACAGCTTACAAATTAGTAATCTCCAGGATTTCCTGTCCGACGAGTAGACACTGATTCTCCATTTGAGCATAAATAAAGCGCATCCGATAAGTCCCTTTGTAGATGTGGCCATAGACTTCCAGAACGTCGAACTTGCCTTTTCCGGCAGGATTTTTTATCGGTTTAAGCGCGGTAACATGCTCATCAATTTCGGTTCTGTCATCTAATCCAAAGTGAAAATCCAGTAGCTTTTTGGCTTGAATGGCGGCCTCTGTCGAACAATGATGCACAGGTTCGGCGGATGCAAATCCCGATGTAACAAGAAATAAGATCAGCGTGACATATTTAATCATTTTCCCTCCGGAAAAAAAGATTGGGCCGGGCATACAAGCCGAGCAGCTGGAAACGCATTTTTATTATATTGCCGGCCTGAAGGCTGCGGCTGCAATGCGCTAACTTAATAACGCATAGTACTCTTTAAAAAGCTGGGTACGCTCAGCCAAGCCATTCGTTCCGCCATTAACTTTCTTGGTGACGGCTGTTATCACGGCATCCGTTGAGCCACCGTCGCAGACAGTCCATATATTATTGGAATCAAAGAAAAAACCGGCAGAAGCCAGCGGATAGCGGGTGGCCACTAAATCAGGACTGGCAACGGTATCTTCATTGACAGCTTTACCAAAATTAGCGTAATTCGACTTACCCGTTAATTGAATATAACCACGCCCCCTGAATGTGTAACCGTCGCCGCTCGCTTCATCGCCATTGCCCATTCTGTCGGCATAGACTCTAGCGCCAATTTTGGCGGGATTTCTCGCATAAGATTCGTTTAACGGCTCGGGAAAGTATTTGGGAAATGTTGCTTTCAAGCCATCGGCCGAATAATTCAAATTTTCATAAACCACCTTAAAGCCGCCACTCTCGTGAGCGCACTGCGCCAGGAAGTGGGCTAATCTTAACGCATTGGTTATAGCGGCTACAGAAGGTATCTGGGCAATAACTTCATCGGGAACATGCCCTTTAAGGTTCTCTGGATTAAAGCCTGTTGACGGCACTGGAAACTCCTAAAGCGTCTGGTTAGGGTGGCTGATTTATTAGTTCTTAATTCCAATGCCTTTATGTAAAAGGTAAAGGCTAAATAAGGTCAGGGTAATAATAAATCCGCCGGTAATGATAAAGGTCATCTGAATATCAACATCCGTCACGCCTATCAAGCCATAACGAAAGGCATTGATCATGTACAAAATGGGATTTCCCTTCGAGATGATCTGCCAAAAATCGGGCAGCATGTTGACCGAATAGAAAACGCCGCCCAGATAGCTTAACGGAGTCAGCACAAAGTTGGGGATAATCGAAATATCGTCAAAACTTTCCGCGAGTATCGCATTGATAAAGCCCGCCAAGGAAAATACAGTGGCTGTCAGCGCGGCGATTGACAGGGTAATGGCGACATTGTTAACCGTAATATCGGTAAACAGCAAAGAGATTAAAGCCACAACAACGCCCACCAGTAATCCGCGGATAATACCGCCGCTGACATAGCCGCCCAGAATGACCCAGTTGGGTATCGGCGCAACCAGCAACTCTTCAATATTGCGCTGGAATTTGGTCGAGTAAAACGAAGACACGACATTGGCGTAGGAATGACTGATAACCGACATTAAAATAATGCCGGGGACGATATAGTCCATGTAACTGGCGCCGCTGATAGTGCCGATGCGGTCGCCAATCAACTTGCCGAAAATCAGGAAATACAGCGCTGTGGTGATAGCCGGAGGCAGCAGGGTTTGCGGCCAGATCCTGATAAACCGGAGTATTTCCTTGGTAACGATGGTTCTAAAGGCAATAGAGTAATTCATGATTTATCACCTGTTGCTTTTGAGCCCGTGGGGTTCGAGTCAATCAAATCCATAAATAACTGTTCCAGCCGGTTAGTCTTGTTTTTCAAGCTGGTGACTTCGATATTCTGTGCGCTTAATTGGCTGAATAGTGTGTTAAGACTGTGCTCTTTAGGGACGGCAACATTAAGCGTCTTGTCAGTCACGCGCTCAATTTGACAGCCTTCAATCACAGGCGTCTCGGCAATGGGGCGAGCCAGATCCAGCACAAAATGTTCGACATGCAGTCTCGCCAGCAAACTGGCCATATCGGAATTTTCGACAATTTTTCCGTGATTAATGATGGCGATGTTTCGGCACAGACTTTCCGCCTCTTCCAGGTAGTGCGTGGTTAAAATGATAGTCGTGCCTTGCTGATTCACTTCCTGCATCATTTGCCACATGGAACGGCGTATTTCTATATCGACGCCTGCGGTCGGCTCATCAAGAATCAATAACTTGGGCGCATGCACCAAGGCGCGAGCGATCATGACCCGGCGTTTCATGCCGCCTGACAAACGTCTGGAAACGGTATCGCGCTTGTCCCATAAATCCATTTGCTTAAGGCAGTATTCGGTGCGTTGCAGCGCAAGTTTGCGCGGCGTACCGTAATAACCGGCCTGATTGAGCAAAATACTCTTGACGGTGTCGAACTGATTAAAATTGACTTCCTGCGGAACCAGGCCGATACAGCTTTTGGCTTTTGCCCGCTCACGTCTTAAGTCATGCCCGAAAATACTGACTGAGCCGCTGGATTCATTGACCAGCGAACTGATAATGCCTATAGCCGTTGACTTGCCGGCGCCATTCGGCCCCAATAAGGCAAAAAAATCACCGGCCTCAACATCGAGATCGATGCCTTTTAAGGCTTCAAAGCCATTATTATAGGTTTTTCTGAGATTACGCAGAGATAATGCATTCATGCTGAAACTAACACTTAACGGAAGCCTTTAAATAAGTTAAATTACGTAAGCTGAATTACGCGCTACATCCAGATAGTTGGATGACTAAAACCGTGTGATTTTATCAGATATTAACGCGCTTCATAGACAAAACTGGATAACTCGTGCTGAAGAAACCTCCCGAAACCGTTGCCGCTGTAGACTTGGGGTCTAACAGCTTTCACATGATTGTGTGCAGTTTAGCTAATGGTAATTTACAAACTCTCGATCGTCTTAAAGAAATGGTAAGGCTTGCGTCCGGTCTGGACAAAAAGAATTACCTCGATAGCAGTACCCAGGAAAGGGCTTTAGAGTGCCTGGAACGGTTTGGTCAAAGAATCCGTAACTTTCCGCCGGAAAGCGTCCGCGTGGTCGGCACCAGCACTTTGCGCCAAGCTAAAAACTCCCAGCAGTTTTTGGACAAGGCCGAAAAAGCCTTAAATCATCCTATCCACATTATTTCCGGTATAGAAGAAGCCCGCTTGATCTATCAGGGCGTTGCGCACAGTCTGGGCAGTAACGCTAACTTGCGCCTGGTTATGGACATAGGCGGCGGCAGCACCGAATACATCATAGGCTCTGGCGACACCCCCAGAGTAAAAGAAAGCACACCCATGGGTTGCGTGTTGGTCAGTAACGCCTTTTTTAAAGACGGCAAGCTATCCAAAGATGCCTTTACTCAGGCAACCTTGTTTGCCGCGCAGCAGCTTGAGCCGATCCAAAAACAATTTCAGCGCAAGAACTGGGACGAAGCCATCGGCGCATCGGGCAGTTTAAAGGCCATCGATAAAGTCCTTGAAGCCAAAAACTGGAGCAATAACGGCATAACAATGGAAGGTCTGGAGCATCTGGTTGCCCATCTCACTCAGTGCAACCATGTCAACGAGCTTAATTTGCCCGAACTCGATCCTGAACGCCTCCCGGTATTTCCAGGCGGTGTCGCCATCGTCTACGCCACTTTCAAAAGCTTGGGCATCGAGCAAATGACCGTTTCCGATGGCGCGCTGAGGGAAGGGCTCATTCAGGATTTACTGGGGCGACTCTATGATCATGATATTCGCTCGGCAACCGTGCAGGCCTTGGCAGATCGTTACCATATCGATAAAGAACACGCCGCTCGCGTTAAACAGACGATCGGCTATATCCTGGAGCAATTGGGTGAAGATTTTTGCGGGCCTAACCACGAAGACGTTGTGCAGTTTTTAAACTGGGCGGCAGACCTGCATGAGATCGGTCAGGACATCGCCCACAGTCAGTACCACAAACATAGCGCTTATATCATCGAGAATGGCGACTTTGCCGGTTTTTCCAGGCAGGACCAGATTTTATTATCGACCGTTGTAAAGTCTCATCGACGCAAATTTCCCCGCTCCCTTTTCAATGAATTACCCTCTCCCTGGAATATTGACGCGCCCACTCTAACCCTTATTTTGCGGCTGTCGGTATTGTTGCATCGCAATCGCCAGGAACATGACAAACCCGATTTCAAAATATCATTAACAAAATCCAAAATCCGCCTGCAGTTTCCAGACGATTGGTTGGCTCAGGCGCCGCTGACTCATGCCGATTTAATTCAGGAAGCCGATTATTTGAAATCGGCAGGATTCAAATTGGAATTTTCTTAATAGTCGGCTCATGAAAATCTTATTACGCATTTTGTTATATTGTTTTAGTGCTCTAATAATTTTATGCGCGATGCTGGTTTTTTTCGGCGTTGGCGACAAACCCGAGCTTGCTGTGGGATGGTCGCCTACCCGTGACGACTTGGTCAGGGCAAAAAAAATCCTGCATGAAGGTTCTAAAACCAAACCTGATGAGATCGGCATCATTGAGTTAACCGAAGCCGATCTCAATCTTGCCGGCAATTATTTGTTAAACCGCTATAGAAAAAGCGCCGCTGATTTGGATTTTAAAAACGATGAGCTGAGATTTAAAGTCACCATGGCGTTGCCCGAAAACAGCCTGGGCAAGTATTTAAACATCAGCTTTAGATTAGGCAACGTTACCGGCAATGATCTTCCCGTCATAACCAAATTCAAAGCCGGAAAACTGTTGTTACCGGCAAAATTGGCCGCCTTTGTTATCGACGCCATTATTCAACATTCATCATTGAATGAATATTTCATTCTGGCAACCCGGCCTCTCAAGGCGGTTAAAATTGACGCTGAAAAGCTCACCATTACCTATTATCCGAACAAGGATACCTTGATTCAGGCGCGAAACTTCCTGACTCACACCGGCGACAATTCTACGTTGAATATTTACCAGCAAAAACTGGCCGACATCGTTGCCAAACATAATCCTGAATGGCGTTTATCGCTGGCGGACTTGTTGCGTCCACTGTTTGAACTGGCTTACCAGCGCTCTACACTGGAAACTGCCATCGATGAGAACAGGGTGGTTATTTCCGCGATCAACGACTATGTCAATAAACAGGAAGCCAAAAAACTCCTGTCTACGCCTGAATCTACGCCCGTAACCGGACAGCAATACGCTGCTTTTTTATACAAACGCATCGATCTGGCCCAGCATTTCATAGGTTCAGCAGCGCTTACCGCATCGGTAAACAAGCAAGCGGCCCAGATTGCCGGTGAAGAAAAAGAATTAAGCGATGCACACGGCGGTAGCGGCTTCAGTTTTATTGACTTGGCTGCCGACAAAGCCGGTACGCGCTTTGGTGAAATGGCAACCTCATCGCCGGAAAATGCACGAAAAATGCAAAAAGCCATGGCCGGAATAAAAGATTACAGCGATTTTATGCCGGACCCCAGAGACCTTCCCGAGCACATGAATGAGGTCGACTTTAAACAGCGCTTTGAATCCGTAAACAGTCCCGTTTACCAGGAAATTTCAAAGCAGATTGATGCCCGTATTTCAGCGACACCGATTTATAACGCAGAATAAAAAAAGGGAGCTTAAAGCTCCCTCAATTTGTAAATTACTCAGCAGCTAGAAATAGAACGCTGATGCCAAAAGTAGGCGCCTCTAAGCGACGCTGATAATTATGATTAAATAAGATTTTTATTCAACACCCTATGTTCATCATATTCATCAGCGTTCCATTGCATTAGTTACCTTTAATTAAAAGTAGAACCGGGTGTGGCAGGTAAAACAGGCATTTTCTGTTTAGGGAATTCGCCGGTCAAACCATTCAAAAAGGCCACAATATCCGCAACTTCTTCTTTGCTTAAATCCTTGCCCAATTGCAGTTTTGCCATCAAGGTTACCGCGCTATCCAGCGTTTTAACCGAACCGTTGTGGAAATAAGGCGCAGTCAAAGCGATGTTGCGTAAAGTCGGCACTTTAAACAAATGCTCATCGGCCGCATTTTTGCTGACTTCCGCTAAACCTTTATCCTTGCTGAAATGATGTTGCGCTTCCCAATAGCCGTTGGGAATAACAGGAAACTTCTGGAACATGCCCGGACCGTTAAACGCCGGGCCGCTATGACAAGTGGTACAACCCAGTTCCGCAACTTTTTCCATGCCGCGAACCTGTTGTGCCGATAAAGCCGACTTATCGCCGGAAACATACTTGTCATAAGGACTGTTAGGCGTAATCAACGTTCTTTCGTAAGCCGCGATCGCTTTGGTGGCATTGTCTTTGGAAATCGAATCCTTACCGAAAGCTTCCTCGAAGGCTTTTTGGTAACCCGCAATCGACTGCAAACGAGTCACTACGTCATCCCAGCTTTTCATGCCCATTTCAATGGGGTTGGTCACGGGGCCAGCGGCTTGCGCTTCCAGGCTTGCCGCTCTGCCGTCCCAAAACTGGACAGTATTAAACGCGGAGTTCCAAACTGTCGGCGCACTACGTCCGCCTGTTTGACCGTTAACGCCCATAGAATTCGGCCTGTTATCTTCACCGCCCAGCATGGTGTTATGGCAGGAAGAGCAGGAAACCGTACCTGTAGAAGACAGGCGCGGGTCGTGATAGAGCATTTGACCCAACTCAACCTTAGCAGGCGTTGTAGCATTATCGGCCGGTGCCGGTGCTTCTGTGGGCAAAGTCTCCCAAGCCGAAGCCACCGAAACCGAACTTGCCAACGCCAACGCTGTAACCAGCGAACGAATTTTAAACATACTATCCTCCAAAATATTTTTAATATTATTAATGTGTGGGGAACCTACACGCCCAGTAACCTTACTGCACACCCGGTGGGATTGTAAGATATGAAGCGGACAAGGTACAACCAAATTTCCCTTGCCGTCTTTAAACAGCTCAAAGTAGTGATCAGATTGACTGTATGATGATGAAAAAATCGATTTCGCGCGGCACTATCGCAACTATTCGGCAATGAAAAATAGAACGCGGAGGACACGGATTCGACTGATCAATGCGGATGAAATGGAGTTTATTCATTATACGGGTGTGGGAACATGCATATCGCGCTCGAACTCTTCCTGGAACGACAGTTCATCCCCACGGGTGTGGGGAACACGTATCGGCATGATCGGCGGGGCATTGGTCAATCGGTTCATCCCCACGGGTGTGGGGAACACTGGTGCGCCTCATCGACAATCACCAAATCGAACGGTTCATCCCCACGGGTGTGGGGAACACGCGGCGCGGTAAAATTTTAAACAACACGGAGAGCGGTTCATCCCCACGGGTGTGGGGAACACGGCAACGACATCGATGTCCGGCTGAATTATTACGGTTCATCCCCACGGGTGTGGGGAACACTCCGTAAGCGGCGGTGATGATCAGTCCGACCGCGGTTCATCCCCACGGGTGTGGGGAACACTATAGTTTGCCGTTGACCGTTGTTCCCGCCAACGGTTCATCCCCACGGGTGTGGGGAACACCTTATAGGTCCAAAAGTCTCACGTATTCCAGGCGGTTCATCCCCACGGGTGTGGGGAACACAACGCAGCAGTTTGATTAGTCAAGATAGTCTGCGGTTCATCCCCACGGGTGTGGGGAACACACATTTGCCTGTCGATTTATTTTTGTTAACGCCGGTTCATCCCCACGGGTGTGGGGAACACCAACTACTATTTTTATATCAACAGGCATTATGCGGTTCATCCCCACGGGTGTGGGGAACACCGTTTAATAAGGACTTGGCAAAAACTACCAGGCGGTTCATCCCCACGGGTGTGGGGAACACGCACTCTTTTTTGCGACGAGTAACTAAGCCGCCGGTTCATCCCCACGGGTGTGAGGAACACGCAGATGCGCAGCGTCACCGTGCGCGACAACTGGGTTCATCCCCACGGGTGTGGGGAACACCATATATCGCTTCTTGCGTGCGGCAGATTCATCGGTTCATCCCCACGGGTGTGGGGAACACACACGCAAGCGCAACGATGAGAAACGTCGTGACGGTTCATCCCCACGGGTGTGGGGAACACGACTACAAGGACGGCAACCAACTATCAAGCGACGGTTCATCCCCACGGGTGTGGGGAACACCGTGGTCTGTAGGTTTTGATTGTTGCCGAAAGCGGTTCATCCCCACGGGTGTGGGGAACACATCCGCATGTTTAAAATCCCATAACCAATGATCGGTTCATCCCCACGGGTGTGGGGAACACTTACGCCAAGAAAGCCGAGCCCTTCTCGGATTCGGTTCATCCCCACGGGTGTGGGGAACACCTTGAAGTGCCGTAGCCAGTCGCGTTGGAAGCCGGTTCATCCCCACGGGTGTGGGGAACACCAATGCGGTTTCAGCGGCGGACTGACTGCCTTCGGTTCATCCCCACGGGTGTGGGGAACACCAAAGCAAGATCACCGTGGGTTTTAGTATGAACGGTTCATCCCCACGGGTGTGGGGAACACAGCTTTTACGAAACAGGGCGTATCGCCATGCCCGGTTCATCCCCACGGGTGTGGGGAACACACGTTACTCAGTAAGCGACCGGTTCATCCGTGCGGTTCATCCCCACGGGTGTGGGGAACACTTCTGCCCGTTATTGGTCAGCGCCAATAGTCGAGGTTCATCCCCACGGGTGTGGGGAACACAACCGGCCTATTCTGCCATCAGGAAATTGAAACGGTTCATCCCCACGGGTGTGGGGAACACTGCAACACGTATAGTGTTATCGTTAACCCACCCGGTTCATCCCCACGGGTGTGGGGAACACCTGCATGGCGCTGGTGGTCTGGCCGTAATACACGGTTCATCCCCACGGGTGTGGGGAACACTCGAACCGGCGATAACTGCCCGGATTCGATACCGGTTCATCCCCACGGGTGTGGGGAACACCCGTCTGATCGGTAACAAATGGCGTTAGTCCGCGGTTCATCCCCACGGGTGTGGGGAACACCGTAGGATGTAAATGACGCGGTTGAGGCTATGCGGTTCATCCCCACGGGTGTGGGGAACACGCCCGCATATCGGGTGGCTGATGTATCCAGCACGGTTCATCCCCACGGGTGTGGGGAACACGGCCTTGGCCGCTGGGATATTCTTGATTGAATCGGCTCATCCCCACGGGTGTGGGGAACACGGCATTTTTTTTGCCTGTAGCTCCAACTCAGACGGTTCATCCCCACGGGTGTGGGGAACACAACATTGCCAGCATGTGCGTTTACGGTCGTATCGGTTCATCCCCACGGGTGTGGGGAACACCGGCCAGCGAGCTGGGAGCGGGTAATGACCAGCGGTTCATCCCCACGGGTGTGGGGAACACATGCCAAACCTAGCCAACTCTTGCGCTATTTCCGGTTCATCCCCACGGGTGTGGGGAACACCAAACGCCTATTTTAAATGGATGCATTACCGACGGTTCATCCCCACGGGTGTGGGGAACACGAAACCAAATGAAGATGCCGCCCCACCATAGCCGGTTCATCCCCACGGGTGTGGGGAACACTTCAGCTTATTCAGCAATTAACAAACCGCGAACGGTTCATCCCCACGGGTGTGGGGAACACCGACCATAAGCGGCACGAATCTTTGACCATTGCGGTTCATCCCCACGGGTGTGGGGAACACTGAATGACGCGCAAGAGTGTCTGGTGAGAGCACGGTTCATCCCCACGGGTGTGGGGAACACCAAAACGGCGACAAACGGGCTGTTTTGCAGGACGGTTCATCCCCACGGGTGTGGGGAACACCTTTGTACACGGGTCAAGATCGTAATTCATTGCGGTTCATCCCCACGGGTGTGGGGAACACTGCAGCGCCGAACGCCACTTTTCGGCTGAAATAGGTTCATCCCCACGGGTGTGGGGAACACATAAATACGCATTAAGTTACTGTTTTTAAACACGGTTCATCCCCACGGGTGTGGGGAACACGCGAGCTTTCCGGGATATGCGATTTATCTCGGCGGTTCATCCCCACGGGTGTGGGGAACACTGGTTGATTTATGGTTTTCTTATTTTGGTTAGCGGTTCATCCCCACGGGTGTGGGGAACACACTACTATTTATTGCCGCTCGCCTTTGTGCGACGGTTCATCCCCACGGGTGTGGGGAACACAACGAAATGTAAGCGCTTTGAGTCGTATTTCGCGGTTCATCCCCACGGGTGTGGGGAACACACTGATCATAACATATTGTTAATCAAACGAAATAACCACTCCGATTTTTCCACCGAAAAAACAGCCATTTTTTACCATTAAATTGTTAAAGAGCATCGTTATCTTTTTGGTCTTCAAGCGGATAAAAAGAAACCAGTTTGAGTCCGTCAAACTCGATCGGCAGACGACGGTTTTTACCCAAAGTAACAAAATCAAAACCCGATTCGGTATTGGTGCTCCATGTCATAATCGCATTGCCTTCTTCAATACCGTCTACAATTTGCGCCCAGATCATCTCCCTGACTTTAGCCGATAAATCGCCGACATAAACGCCCGCCCGAATCTCGATCAGCCAAACCGCTAATCGCCCTCTTAATCGGTGCGGGACGTTTTCAACTACGATGACCAACATCGCCGATACTCTCAGGGTTAGGAATGGCCGGAGCGATATTCTCTTCAGCAGGTTGGGGCAGTTCAAGTTCACCGGCGGCCAGCACTTCTTCTATGGTGGGAATGATTTTTCTAAGAATTTTGCTTTGCCGGAAAATATCGCGACACATCAAGCGCACTTCCCGTTCCGGGTTGTGATAATTTTTGGCGGCGATTTTAAAAGCATGGGGAATAATGTCGTCAAACTTGAACAAGTCGGCGATGTCGTAGACGAACGACAAGGGTTTGCCGGTATGAATAAAGCCGATGGCGGGCGCATAGCCTGCCGCCAGCACCGCCGCTTCGCTGATGCCGTATAAACAGGCCGTTGCCGAACTGATGCAGCGGTTCGGCATATCGCCGTTATCCCAGTCGGTCTGGTCGTATCTGCGGCCTTTCCATTCCACACCGGCCTGTTTGGCTAATAACTGGTAGACTTTTTTAACGCGAGCGCCTTCTATGCCGCGCAGTTGTTCAACGCTACGCCGTTCCGGCGGCTTTTCGCCAAAGCGGATTTCGTACATTTTACGGACCACTTTTAACCGCGCCACATCGTCCAAGGCCAATTTGGCCTGATACAGCAAGCGATCCGAACGCGCACCGCCCGGCTGGCCGGACGCATAGAGCCGAACCCCTGCCTCGCCGACCCAAACCAATAAGGTTCCGGCTCTGGCGGCCAAGCTGACGGCCTGATGGGAAACCCGCGTCCCCGGTTCGAGCATGATGCAGGCGATACTGCCGACCGGGATATGGGTTCTGATGCCGGTTTCATCGATGACGACGAAAGCGCCGTCTTTAACGTCAACCTGGCCTTTTTCGATAAAAGCCATGGAGACGCGTTCTTTCATGGTGATGGGTTTTAGCGGTGGCAGCATGATTTTAATCCAAGGGTTTGCTCGTTCCCAAGCTCCTGCTTGGGAACGAAGTCGGCGAAGCTCCAGCTTCGCGTAGATGGAAGCTAGAGCTTCCGGTACTGCATTCCCAAGCAGGAGCTTGGGAACGAGCGAAAATACGGCCAAAGCCAGCTTTGGACTCCAGAAAACGTGAATACAGGAATTCAAAGCTGGCTTTGAACTTATGATTCTAAATGCCGTATTTTGCGAGGCTTAAGAGCGCGAACAAGGGACTCACCTATCCTACTCAAACACGCAAAATACGCTGCATAAGCAGGGTTTGCATATCGCGCCGTCCATCGAGTATTGCATGGACTACAATTTTGTCGGCAAATGTTTCATAAATAATCCGATAAGGCTTTTCAATCACTTGCCGATACTGCCGAATCCCCAAAGACAATAACTCCTTGGGGATACTGCCCCGTTCAGGAAACTCAGCTAAATTGTTTACCGCTGTCTCCAAACTATCGATGATCTTACCCGCAACGCGATCGCTGACTTCGCATAGGTAATAATCATTAATATCCAACAAATCAGCCAGCGCCGGTTCCGATAGAATAACCTCCCTAGTCATGTTACCCCTCGTCGCGCCCGCAATTGGCTAAAAGCATCTGCACTGGATACGGTTTTACCTAAACTGACCGCTTGTTGACTTTGCGCCAGCATTTTTAACAATGCCAAAGTTTCCTGCATGCGTTCATACTCGGTAACGGACTGAACCACCATAGTGGCTTCGCCGTTTTGAGTAATAATCATCGCTTGGCCGGAATCTTTTAATTCCAAGGCAACCTGCGCAGCATTTGCCTTGAGATAGCTAATGGGTTTAATGTTTTTTGATAGATTCATAGTGTTCTCGCGATTTTGCAAAGACCTAAATATAAACCAAATTCGGTTTATTTTAAATCCTTGCTAAAGAAAGTAGGCCGCAGCCAAAGGCTTTGGCTAAGATACTGCCTCATGTACAATGATTCTTCTAAGCCCGTAAGTACGATTATCGATAGAATAATTCACTGGAACATCTTGAAGAGTATCTGTTCCCGCCGGAAAACCATCCACTTCCTGTTGGTAAGTGAATGCGTGTAGTGGTTTCCCAGATAAAAACTGCTCACTTACTTCATCAAGGTTTGCACATATACCTGCAAAAACTGGAGCAGACGGAATGCAAGCTTTACGCCCCAACCAAACGCCCCATCTCGGATCTTCAAGATCGGCCTTTAAATCATCTGCAAGCTCACTGGACATATTTAACAACACTATAAATTCAGCATCACAGATGTATTGTCGATAAGTTAATGCATCTTTCGTATCGCCTTTAGCTGTTTTAGTATTTGCCACAGTATGAAAGTCTTCAATACGTCTAACAGAAATAGGTGTTTGTTTATCTCCCGTAGATCGTAACTTAGAAATTGCAATTGTAGTCATGGAACATAACACAGCCTGAGTAAGCCATTCACTCTCAGCAACCGAACCACGATCAAGCCCTTGTGCAGCACAGCAAAGTCCCAATACTCCGCTTTTAGTTGGAAAAAGCCCTGAATTCCGATAAGTGTATTGGCTATCCAATCCCCAAGCTTGCATCCCTCCAGATAAACGAATTACCAAGTAGACATTAGTCGACATGACTAACCAACTCCGAAATAAATTGATCAACATCTTGATCAGGCATGACAGCACGAGCTAACTGATATTTATCCAGTTTCCATGTTTGATTCTGCTGCATTTCTGCTTGCTTCAAAGCTTCAATTGATGCGCCCATCAGACCTTTTCCCGGTGCATTCCAAATAGGCACTTCAAACGCATTAACGAACTGAATAGGATGGCCTTTTTCGCGAACAACTCCCAACACATAAGATGGGCGGGTATAGCCATTCATAGAATTCTTACGACCAGAATTAGAGCTGGTCATACCTGGCACAGCTTCCAAAGTGGATTGAATAAAAGCTTCGACAACCGCCCTTCGTTCATCCAGAGACATACAACCCAAATGTTTTTCATCCGCAAGCATATCCAAGTTCAACGCAGCAAAACGATAATAAACGGAAGAATTGAATTCTAATGTTCCCGTCATGCCTGCACCTGATTCTCCTTCTTTTTGCCAATCATCGACAGCAGCAAAAAAATCCAATTCATTATCAACTTTATGCGTTGAAATGGGGTGATTAAACATAGCTGCGCCTTCAAGTGTTAAAGAATGATCATTAGCAACCATCCTACCAAATAACGCTATATCGGCAGCGTCTTTAATCCAAGACGCTGGTAACTCCAGCTTTTTAACACTATCGGTAATTTCTTTCTTTTTATTTAACAGCTCTTTTTCTCGTGCTTTATCTTCGTTTTTTTTCGCATTTTTTATTTGTTCTGATATTTCATCTGCTTCACGCTGTAGTAAAAACTTTTTTGCCAAAGTGGATATTTCAGCTTGGCTAGTAAAGTAAAGTGTTTTTACCTGGAATTTTCCTTGTTTCTCTTTCTCAGTGTCTAATGTGGCAATATTTGATGCGATGGCTTTTGCTCCTTCAAATGCAACCTCCTCAGACTCACCTAACTTAATTAATTCATCTTTTAAAGGCTCAATAATCAATCGAGTTCTATTACCTTCAAAATAAGGGCTAATCTCATGAGCATATTCTCGAATAGCTCTTTTCCAACTCTGACTTGATACCCGCGCACGTTGAGCGCCTCCGAAAAAAGCAGTCTTGGGTGAACCTAAATCATCACGATTCAAGCAAGTTACTGGAACGGATTGCAAAATATGTAAATCAAGATGTTTCATTGTTAATTCCTTTAAGGGTTAAATTTGAATGGGTTTAATCAATAACATGCCGAAACCAAACGACTTAGCCGTGCCGATTCCTTGAATAAATGCAGATTTGAACAGTTCAGGATTGGTAACTTGCAACGCGCCTTTAAAACTTACGCCAATATGCAATCCTCTGGCTTTTTTACGCGAAAACTCATGATTCTCACCATTTTCTATTTGCAGCGTTATCGCATCCAATAGTTGAAAACCATGTTCTTTGGCTTTTCTTTGCAGCCATGCCGTTTGGCTTTCTTTATCAAGTAAAGTTAAACGTTTGCCGTGTTTGGTATAGCCGCCTTTTCCATCTTCCTTTTTTACCGCCCTGGTCGGATTTGCATACAGATCAAATACGTAGGTCGATTGTGATAAAAAGGCATCGTCAATTGCCAATATGCTCCATTGCCCATCATCGCACCAAGACGGTTGCTGAGGCGAAAACGGTGACAGAGCAAGCAATTCAATATATTGAGGTTTTTGTATCAACCGAGTTAAAAATGGCGTTCTTCTTTTGCCATCACGATTTTTTTCAACCCAATCCTGCAATTCTTCATGATGGGAAAACATATCCCATGCCGCTTTATGCCAAGCGTAACTATCATTGATTTTTTTATTTGCTACTTGCTCATAACTTAAATTAATCTTCACTAATTGCAGCATCAGTGCTTTCCTCCGCGTGAATAGTCCAAAACTGTAGCCCCCATCGTGTTTTTATCCCTTCTTTACGATAGCTATTCCAGCCTGTAAGGTCGTCCTGTAATTGTTGATAATTGACCGGAATATCATCCCGTTTAGCTCGTCTAACTAAGCGGGATACACGGGCAAAAATCTCTTCAGCATCCGCAGCCAATACATATTGAAAGTGTTTCGAAACAGAACCGGATTCACCTTCTTTTATCTTTTTAACCTCGTCATCATCCAAAAGCTGGCGACAAATATCGCCGAAATTGCTACCTTTGTCGGTGTTGTTAGGATAATGAGCAAAAAGCCCGGCAATAGTTTGGATAACTCTGGCTTGATATTGATGTCCAACTCCACCGTAGGGATGTAGCAAAGGCCAAGTATATTGAGCCTGATGAGTAATTAACCCTTTACGCAAAGTTGCCATTTTTCCTCGGTCATTTTGATTCCTTTTAAGAAATTCAATTAAAGCACTCATACTTTCTCCTTAGATGATTTTGATTGAGGATATAAAACTGCCCAGCCAGCCACATAGGCACGAACTTGGCGCGGACTGTTTTGTGAGCAAAGGGTTTGGTAAGTTTCGTTAACTGCGCTATGGATTGCTTTTCGCCATTTGTCCTTGGCTTCTTCACGTTCTGTATCGAGTTCCGTACCCAACAGTTCGATGTATTGCATTAAGAGATGACGTTGTTTTTCGATTAACGTCCAAAAATGAGAAATATATTTTTGTTCAACTTTTTCATTTAAAGCACGAAATTTTTTACCTTCATCTTTTTTCAGATTTTCATTTTTTTCTTTTTTATTAACTATTTGATTCAAATCATTTCGTAAATACGCTAAATATTTTCGAATTGCAGCTTTTAATATAAGAGCCTTTTTTTCAGTAAAACTTATTTCATCCTTATATGTATTTTGAGCACTCGTCTGAATCATCGTGAATACCGAAGGAACTCGCAACACCGATTCCAATGTATCCAGCACAGAAGCATCCTGACGTTTCAAACATAAAACCATTAAGTCATATTCTTGTCCGACTATTATGTTTTCCAATGCAGCGGGACCACCTATTTGATCTCCAATTTTTCTTTTTAATGACAACGCGTTAAGTTCACGCCACGGGGCTTTTGATTTACCACTGATTATTGCCAACTCGCCTTTATAATTTTTTATTTGGGCTGTTGTTGCCTCAATAAAATTTGGAAAAACCGGATAAACAAACCCTTCGCCAATAAATAAGGCATTTTGGTCAGGCAACAATTTCAACCAACGACTTAAAGGGACTAATCGACCTAAATAAGTTGTAGTGGCATTTTTGATGGCCTTGTCATCTTCAGGTGAGGAAGGAAACATTTCCCATACAGGTTTGCCTATCCCATCAACACCATAACGCTCTACGATTTGTTCTGTTGTTAAAAGGTTGGCGTGGATTGTTTCAACCAACGTTGATTTACGCACATAACAATGCAACATTGATTGAGATGCACAAGGCGAGTCTTTAACGCCTGTTTTTGAAGTTGTCTTTGTTCTCCATTTGGCTTGCGGATACAGCCCGCCTAATGAAAAGTTATTGAATGCCAACATGGAAATGACAATACGGTCATCCGTCAATTCACGGTTTGGGCGGTTGTTTGTGGCATCAATTGCCTGATGATCAAATAAAGTTGAATTGCTTCCTGTCGCTAATGCAAAATCAAGTTTATCCAATGTTGCTGGTTCTTTATTTGCGGGTTCTAAATCTGGAATCTGCAAGAACGGTTTTTTAACGTGATAAAGATCAAAACTGTCCCCCCATTTTTTCAAATACGCCAACGCTGATTCGGGAACAAGTCCTATCGTATCATCCCAGTCATCAGAATCAGCTGGTCCATCCAAAGCTGATTGTGTCAGACAGATTAAAAAGCGCATGACGCTGACTCTTTCATGAGGCCGCAATACTAAATCTATCCATTCATCCGGTTGTTCAAACAATTGATTTAAACTAATTGACTTCGGTAGGTTGTTTTTATTGATAACCGGCAACCAAGGATTAGTCACAAGATTCATCGACACCTCCTTTGGTATAAGTCTGTATAACGCCCATTTCCGTGCTCCATGTTAGTGTTAAGCCTGATTTTAATCCGGCAATTGTTAAAGAATTTGTTTCAGGACAACGTAACGCCAAACAATGTTGCCCTTTTAAGTAAAACGATAATGGCGAGTCTTTCGGTGAGTGTTGAAACGGCCAAGCATGAATGCGAACAATATTTCTATGAATGGCTCTGGCATCTTGAATATTGAATTTATCTATGGGTAAGGAAATAACGCCCCCATCTAATAAAGTAATTTTGCTTGCTGATATTTCTTGGGCAATTAAGAGTGGTAAGGTTTCGATTTCAATCAAGCGTGTTTGCTTGCCTTCCTCATCTTCCAGCGCAAGCTTTGCAAATAATAGCGTGTTACTCAGTGCCAGCTTGGTTTCTGCATATTCGGTGCCTTTTAAATCGCCAGCCAATTCTTGCCATGCTTCAGGTTCATCCTCAGTATCTTCATAAGTTTCAGTCAAAATATCCCGTATATCCGATTTTCCAGAATGATCGGCTAAATTGATTTCTTTGTAGCCCGTGAACACTTGATAGCTTTTTAACAAGACATAGGGGCTGTATATTTTGGATTTATCTCCTAAGGTTTGTTTTATTTTCAAAGAGGACAACTGTTTTAATTCATTAAGCGACTTTTCTTCTTGCTGCAACCAAAATTCAGGTTCCGGAATAGGCCTCATAGACGGCAAACGAATATCTAAATGCCGCCACAACCGTCCTATCCGTTGTAACAACATATCGCTGGGGGCTAATTCACTGATTAATATATCAGCATCAATATCAACGCTTTGCTCGACGATTTGAGTTGATACCAGAATGCAGCCGCCAGTTTGGCTTCCTGTTTTGCCTAAACGGTTCATCCAGTATTCTTCTTGCTCTTGCCGGATAAAGTGAGGAAAGCGTGAATGTAGCAAGCCGATCTCTAACTCATTTTTCGGGTCTTTAATTTGTTGATACACCGCTTGCGCCCTTTTAACGGTATTGCAGACCCATAAGACACGCGCTCCTTTTTGTGCCATATCAATGGCATCTTTGAATAACTGATCGGTTGCTTTCAGTTTTAATAAAACTTTTGGCCTAGGTTTAGGCAAGGAAACCATTGGCGGAATGACTTTACCAGCTGTGGTTTTCCCTGTAATAAGCGGATAATCCGTAGCGGTAATGTCGTTTTCTTCCACCTCCAACAACTTGTTTCTGACATTTGGCAATAGGGTTGCAGAAAGTATGATAACTGTGCAGCCTAACGCCAGTAATTCACGACATAAACAATTAATCAATGTGCCTGTGAAATGGTCATAACTATGTACCTCATCAATGATGACCACTTTTCCTGCAAGTGCGAACCGCCTGACAAAGAAATGTTTAACGGCCACAACACCCATCAAAGCCTGATCCACTGTGCCAACACCAAAGTTAGCCAATAACGCCCGTTTTGCTGAAGCAAACCAATCACGGCTGGTTGTGGCATCGCCATTTTTTTCTGTAAGCAAAGTTCTGACCGGACGCGGTTGGTAATAGGCTTCTTCCAACCAAGCGTTGGCGTGCGCTAAACGGGTGGGCGGCGAATCTGGCGCTATTGTCCGAACAAACTCATCAACACGTTCATGAATACGATTTGACGTGAGTTGCGTAGGGAGCGCGAAATAAATTCCAGAAGCTTGCTGACTACTGATTAACTGATAAGCACATGCAAGTGCTGCCTCCGTTTTCCCTAACCCCATAGGCGCTTCAATCACATAGATTCCAGGCTCAGTAATTGCAACCATAGTTTTGGCTTGCATATCGTTGGGCGAAAAACCGAATATTCCTTTGAAGGTCAAGTTTTTAATGATTCCAGATTGTAAAAACCCAATACTTTCAACAGCTAACTTTGCTGCTTTTTGGCTATCTGGTGAACCCAGCCCTTCATTTATCGGAAAGTAATGTTCGTCTGAGCCTATCCAATCAGCAACACTGGTAAGCCCCATTAACCAAGCGGTCGAAGCGTCACTTTTATCCAAGCCTACTTCAGGAATTGCCGTAAATTCCTGTTCAAGTACGGTTATTATTCCTGCACGCTCCCTTTCCCAATCATCAACATACTGATCAAGATTATTTTTAGCCAATTTCTCTGATTTGTTCATACGTCCATGATGAGCCCCGGCAATCATAGACCAAGCCGTTGCTTCGCTGGAGCTAAAGTTACGAAGTTGGAGTAATAGCTTTATGGAAAACTGGCTAATCGCTTCATGTCTTTTATCAGAGGATGACCAAGCTTCACGCTCGGCTTTTAGTGCTAATCCTTGTTGCTCCAACCAGATAGGACATTTATGAAGAAAATCAGGCGACCATTTACCTACATCGTGTATTGCCGCAGTTACCGCAGCAGCCAATGGTGTAAGAGCAACGGGAATATATTTTCCTGATTCGACCAAAGAGTATGCAACCCAACCAACATGTCGACAATGTTCAAAAACAGATAGGCCTGGATTACCATCTGCATCAGTTTTTGCCCAACCGAGCTTTATAAAATCAGTTTCAACCATTCTTAGTCTTCCTTTCAAAAGAATACGGCAACAAGTGATAGCTATTGCCCTGCACGTCATCCGAACCGGCCTTGCCCCAATATTTGTAATACAGTTTTTCGACCATGTTTCCGCCCTAACGCTTGCTTTGATTCCCATTATCCACACTTACAACCTCATTCCATGATATTGAACTTTATTTTTTATAAATTTTTTGCATGGCTTCTATTTGCCCCTTAACTCCTTCAAGCAAAAATTGCGGCGATTTAACTTCCACTTCCGCACCGTGTTTAAGGATGTCCATGATCAATTCGCGGCTGTCGTTGAACGGGATGCTCAGCTGGTAGTTGCCGTTGTCCAGCCATTGTCCCTGTTGGTTGGGATGCCAATTTTCATCGGCGACCCATTTGGCTCGGGCTTTGGTAAATTCCAGTATGGCGATATGCTCTGCATTGCCGCTGAAGATGCCGTAGGACGAGGTGAGAAATTGTTCCAGCTGTTTTGGGTTGGTCGGCTGGGCTGCTTGGTCTAGTATTTTTGCTGCGCTGATGTTATCTGCGGCAAACACCCGCAGTTGATCCCGATGATGGCAGTGGGCGGCTATATACCAGTTGTCGCGATAGTAGATGAGTTGTTGCGGGGAGATTGTTCGTTGGGTTTGGGCGGCATTCTCGCCTCTGGCTGTATAGTGGATGTCGATTCGTTTACCGTTGAACAGGGCGGTGGCTATTTTCTTGAACTGGGCATCGTCTTTTAAGCGCCGACCGATGGAGAGGATTTTTATTTTCTGTGAAATATCGGCCGGACTGTGCGGCTGTAATTTGAACAGTTGGTTGATTCGTTGTTGTAGCTGGCTTATCTGTTGGCTGAGTATGCCGGGACTGATGTTTTGCAGGATTTGATGACAGATCAGCAGGCCGTTCAGTTCTTCGGCGCTGAACCAGAGCCCGGGCAGTTGGTAGGGCTTTTCTGCGTGTTGTTGGTCGTAGTAATAGCCGTTGAGTTTTCGGTCGTATTCCAGCGGCGCATCAAGATAAAGACGCATGTCTTCAATGTAACGCGTCGCGGTTGCCTTGGCGCATTCCAGCTCTTTCATGATGTCTGTTAACGGTATCGGGGTGCGGCGGTTGGTCAAGAGGTTGTGTAATCGATATATTCTGTCGAAACGGTCCATTTGATTTTTTCCTGTTTTATTTAACATGGGTGATCGGCTGGGCTACTGCTCTACGATTGAAATATTCAATAAAGCGTAGCTATTCAACGGTTGCCGACTATGAATAATAGACACGGATACCAAAAGTAGACGCCTCCAGGTGACACTGATTGACGGGTTGAAACGGATTTTATCAGTGTTTATCAGTCAAATTCGTGTTATTACTAGCCAACGGTGGTTTACACCGTTTGTTAATCCTCGGCGGGGTGTTTTTTGCACGGTAAACCAGCGTAAAAGCGAGGAGATGAACAGCTATGTAGCGCCATATCGCTAAGTGAAAAGACAGGGTCCTTTTACCTTGCGCCCGCTTGACGCTCCCTTTTTACTACGAACGTTACACTGCAACAGGAGATTAATAATGCGCAAAATAATGATCAATCAGGCCGCTGAGAATACTCCATCTTCCGATCTGAATTTTCTGGATCTGGAGCATTTGGCCCAAGTAGAGTTTACCTCGGAGCGTACGGAGCACCCTGTTGAGTCCGCCTTGTTACTGACGGGGGATTCGGGCGCAGGATGGCAGGCGGCAAGCGCCGGTGAGCAAACGATTCGTCTTGTTTTCGATCAACCCCGCACGATCGAACATATTTTTCTGGTGTTCGATGAGCAGCAACAGTCGCGCACCCAGGAGTTTGTGCTGCTTTGGTTGATGGATAAAGAGGACGCGTACCGGGAGATTTTTCGTCAGCAATATCACTTTTCTCCTCCGGGCACCACGCGCGAAATCGAGCATTATGAGGTCAGGCTTAATCAATTAAAGGTGTTGGAATTAAGAATAACTCCAGACATCAGTGGAGGTGAAGCTTGTGCCGGACTTAAACAGTTGCGTCTCGCGTAAATGCCGCTTCTAATGGTCATGGCTGTCCAATTGCATGCGATAGCTAAACCAATAATAAAAAAATAGCCTGAGCTTACGGGCTTAGGGCTAAACCAATCTAAAGAGGGGAGGTAGTTATGATGTTTCCAACATCGGCATCAGTTGTTATCGCATTATTGATGGGTATTGTAGGGGGCGCATTCGTGATTTGGGAATTGCGACGCGTTCTTGGCTATGACCCCGGTAATGAAGCCATGCAAGCCATTGCAAAGGCTATTCAAGAAGGATCGGCGGCTTTTTTGTCGCGGGAGTATCGGGTCATTGCGATTTTTGTTGCGATTGTCGCAACGATTATTTCCACCTTTTTACAGTGGCAGACCGCATTCTGTTTTGTGGTGGGGGCGATTGCCTCGGCAGGTGCGGGTTATCTGGGGATGTATGTGGCGGTTCGGGCCAATGTCCGAACTGCGGCAGCGGCTGGTCGCAATCTGCATGAAGGCTTGCGCGTCGCCTTCGGCAGCGGCTCGATTATGGGCATGGCGGTGGTCAGTTTCAGTTTGATCGGTATGACGGTATTGTTTTTGATTTTTAACGGCAATCCGAACCAGCTGACCTATATTACCGGCTTCGGTTTTGGTGCGAGCAGCATTGCGCTGTTTGCAAGGGTCGGCGGCGGCATTTATACCAAAGCCGCCGATGTGGGTGCTGACTTGGTCGGTAAGGTTGAACAAGGCATCCCCGAGGACGATCCGCGCAATCCCGCCGTCATTGCTGACAATGTGGGCGATAATGTGGGTGATGTCGCGGGCATGGGGGCCGACTTATTTGAAAGTTATAGCGGTTCCATCATTGCTGCTGCAACGTTGGGTGCGGCATTGGGCGCAAAGTCGCCGGCTTTTATCGGCTTGCCTTTTCTGGTTGCCGCCGTCGGTATTATTGCCAGCCTTTTCGGTATTTATATGGTGACCGGCGAAGAGCCAAAACAGTCGGAAAAAGGCAATGATTCCATGCTCGCCCGCATCGCCCGGTTTATCGGGCAATATGTGATAAAAATTGATGAAAATGCCAGTCTGGATGATTTGTTGAAAGCGTTGCGCCATTCCGTTTGGGGCGCTTCAGTGATCATTCTTGGGCTTTCTTTAATGGCTGTATTGATTTCGGGTGTCAGTTTCAATTATTGGCTGGTTATTCTGGTCGGTTTGGTGGCGGGCAACGCCATTGCTTATGTGACGGAATATTACACGTCCTATACGGACAAACCCACGCAGGCCATTGCCCACGCGACGCAAACGGGTGCGGCAACAACCATTATCCAGGGTTTGGCCGTGGGTATGATGAGTACCGTATTTCCGGTATTGATTGTCGCGGCGGCTATCTTGCTGAGTATCTGTCTGGGTCATAAAGCCGACGGTACTATGGCCGCAGGTCTCTATGCGGTGGCTCTGGCGGGTGTGGGGATGTTAAGCACGCTGGGCGTTACGCTGGCGACTGATGCTTATGGCCCGGTCGCCGATAATGCGGGCGGCATTGCCGAGATGAGCCATTTGCCCAGTGAAGTGCGCCATCGCACCGACGCGCTGGATAGCTTGGGCAATACTACTGCCGCTACCGGCAAAGGCTTTGCGATCGGTTCGGCGGTATTGACCGCGCTGGCTTTATTGGCCGCTTATGTGACGGCGGCAAAAATCGACAATTTGAATATCCTGGGGCCTACCATGCTGCCGGGTATCCTGATTGGCGCGATGATGCCTTATCTGTTTTCCGCACTGACCATGATGGCGGTGGGTAAAGCGGCACATGAGATTGTTGTTGAGGTGCGTCGTCAGTTTCACGAAATTCCGGGTTTGATGGAAGGGACAGGAGAACCGGATTACGCAACTTGCGTCGGTATCAGCACCGAAAGCGCGTTGCGTGAAATGATATTGCCCGGTGCATTGGCGGTTGTGGTGCCGCTGGTTGTGGGGCATGTCTTGGGTAAGGAAGCGCTTGCGGGCATGTTGGTCGGCACTATGTCTTCCGGCTTCCTGCTGGCGGTGATGATGGCTAATGCGGGCGGTGCCTGGGACAATGCGAAAAAGTGGATTGAAACGGGGCAATACGGCGGCAAGGGTTCCGACTCCCACAAAGCGGCGGTGGTCGGCGACACGGTAGGTGATCCGTTTAAAGACACCAGCGGTCCGTCTTTGAATATTTTGATCAAACTGATGACTATCGTCAGTCTTGTTTTTGCCACTTCATTCGGTTCGGGGTGGTTTAATTTTTAAAAGCGTATCTATATTGGTATAAAGCCACGAAGGACTACAAGGATGCATGAGGTGTAACAATGCCGGGGTAATTGTTGAGGACGGAAATAAAACTTCGTGCTCTTCGTGCCTTCGTGGTGATAATCTTTAAATATACTTATATTGATACATGCGGTCACTAAAATCCAAGTTACGAGGTTGATATGTTTAAACGGTTGATTGTTTTGTTGTTGATGATGGTTTTGTCCGGCTGCGGTTATAACACCTTGCAGTCCAGTGACGAGGACATCAAGGCGACCTGGGCGGAGGTGCTGAACCAGTACCAGCGCCGCGCCGATCTGGTGCCTAATCTGGTGAATGTGGTGAAAGGCTACGCGGCTCACGAAAAGGATGTGCTGACCGAAGTGACCGAGGCTCGTGCCAAAGTAGGCGCGTTGCAGGCTACGCCGGAATTGGTTAATGATGAGCAGGCGTTCCAGAAGTTTATTGCCGCTCAGGGGCAAATGACCAGCGCGATTTCACGGCTGCTGGCGGTGGCGGAAAATTATCCGCAACTGAAAGCCGACGGTCTGTTCCGTGATTTACAGGCGCAGCTGGAAGGCACGGAAAATCGTATCACCGTGGCGCGCAATCGCTATATTGCTGCGGTCAAGGAATATAATATTACCGTGCGTTCTTTTCCTTCCAATCTTACCGCGATGATGTTCGGTTTCCAGATCAAGCCGAGCTTTACGGTAGAAAATGAACAGGCCATTGCGGTGCCGCCCAAAGTGGATTTTGGCGCACCTGCAAAAGTTGGCGGCCAGTAATATGTTGTCTGCGATATTTCCCCGCGTCCGTTACGGATTTGGCGTTTCCCTGTTGCTGTTTTGCATGACGGCTTGGGCAGTGGTTGGCGTTCCCGAGTTATCGAGTCGCGTCACCGATCTTACCGCCACACTCAGCGCCGAACAGGCCACGGCATTGGAAAATAAGTTGGCCGCATTCGAAGCCAAAAAAGGCAGTCAGATCGCGGTATTGATCGTGCCGACTACTCAACCCAAAGATATAGCTGAGTTCGGCATAGAGGTTGCCGATTTATGGCAAGTCGGTCGGAAGGGTGTCGATGACGGCGTCATCCTGATAGTGGCAAAAGATGATCGAAAGTTGCGCCTGGAAGTCGGCTATGGGCTGGAAGGTGTTATTCCCGACGCAGTTGCCAAGCGGGTGATTGCCGAGACCATTACGCCGCATTTCAAGGAGGGCGACTACGCCGGCGGTATTGATGCAGGAATTACGCAGCTAATGGCGTTGATCGGAGGAGAGGCCTTGCCCGCGCCGTCTGAAAGTTCGAGTGAAGGACTGGGCGAGGGGGCTTTTATATTCATTTTGATGGGCGGCTTAATCGCAGGTTTTGTGCTGTCAGCCATGCTGGGGCGGGTCATGGGCGGTATGCTGGCGGGATTAGGTAGTGGCCTGCTGGCCACGCTGATTTTTGGGCTGGCTTTTTCGGCAGCGATATTTGTCGGGTTAATGGTTTTTTTTATTGTTGGGGCTCGTTCAACGGGCGGACGCGGTTGGTCTAGCGGTGGAGGCTTTGGCGGGAGTAGTGGCGGCGGTTCATGGGGCGGCGGCGGCCGCTTTGGCGGAGGAGGCGCATCAGGATCATGGTAAATATTAAACGTTGGCTTCGTCATGCCTTTATGCCGCCGTGGCGGTGGCGCATGTTGTTTCCCAAGACGGTGCTTGGAGACATTGAAAAAGCGGTAAAACATTCAACGGGCGGACGCGGTTGGTCTAGCGGTGGAGGCTTTGGCGGGAGTAGTGGCGGCGGTTCATGGGGCGGCGGCGGTGGCCGCTTTGGCGGAGGAGGCGCATCAGGATCATGGTAAATATTAAACGTTGGTTTCGTCATGCCTTTATGCCGCCGTGGCGGTGGCGCATGTTGTTTCCCAAGACGGTGCTTGGAGACATTGAAAAAGCGGTAAAACATTCCGAGCATCAGCATGGCGGGGAGCTACGTTTTGCCGTTGAAAATGCACTTGCACTGGGTCAGGTTTGGCAGGGCATATCGGCTCGTCAGCGGTCGATAGAGGTGTTTTCAAATTTGCGGGTCTGGGATACTGAACAAAACAGCGGTGTTTTGATTTATGTGTTGCTGGCGGACCGTGAAGTCCATATTGTCGCAGATCGGGGTATTGCCAAGTGCGTAGCGCAAGCCGAGTGGGATGTGGTAGCTGAAGCGATGCAGAAAGAATACCGGCGTGGCGACTTTCTGCACGGGTCGTTGCAAGGCATCGAGCGCATTACGGTATTGCTGGCTACTTATTTTCCACCCGGCGCGGATAATCCCAATGAGCTTTCCAATAAGCCTGTTATCGTTAGTCATTGATAGTTTGACCTCTTTAGTTAGTCATCTGTCCTGTCTTTTATTGGTTGAAGATAGCGGCTTTTATCTCGATCCACTCATACAGGATAGTCATTTAGAATTGACGAATTTGTTGTTTCCATATACCATTGCGCGGTTATGTTAGCTCGATTACCTGAATATATAGATCCCTTGCACCTTGCTGATAAGCGTGGTGAATTGAAGGGGCAAATACCCATAAGTAGCTTGGATCGTTTGGCCGATGTGCTGTTCAACGAGACGGGAGCTGTAGCTGTGGATCTTTTTTTTGGTCGGGAAGGAAGATTGGCCAAAGTTGAAGGGCAAATAGAAGCGGTTCTGGAGCTTAAATGCCAAAACTGTCTGCAAGCAGTGCAGTGGCCGGTCAAAAGTGCCGTCAAGCTGGGTATTGTTACTTCATTAGATCAAGCAGACAGATTGCCCGAGGATTATGAGCCGTTGTTGGTTGATGAAGAAAAAATCCTTCTAAAGAGCATTATTGAAGACGAGTTGTTGCTTATTTTGCCTGCATTCCCCAAGCACGAGCACAATTGTCTCGCCCATAAGCAGGGTAACAATAAAGTGGATTTTTTACCGAATGAACAGCAGTCGCCCACCAAAAACCCTTTTTCCATCTTAGCCAAATTAAAAAACACTGGAGATTTATAATGGCCGTACAAAAAAGTAAAGTATCGCGTTCAAGACGTGGTCAACGTCGTTCACACGACGCGTTAACAGGTAGAACCTTGTCTCAAGATCCAATGACAGGTGAAACTCATATTCGTCACCATGTTACTCCGGATGGCTTCTTTAAAGGCCGCCAAATCGTAAGCAACGGCGACGAAGATTAATAAATCTTTCCACCTTGCAGCATGATGAATGCCGAAGTTGATCAAATCAGGTCAGGTTCGGCTTTTTTATAATAACTCAGGAGTCATCCGTAAGCGTGAGCCTAACAATTTCGATTGATGCAATGGGCGGGGATTACGGTCCTGAAGTCACCATTCCGGCATCATTGGATTGTTTAAAAAACAATCCAGACTTAAAACTGATCTTAGTGGGCGATGAAGCTGTCCTTAATCCGCAGCTGGCCCAAGCCTTAATTGATTTTCAGGATAGACTCACTATTCAGCACGCCTCTCAGTGTGTTGGAATGGATGAATCACCGTCTAAAGCGCTAAAAAATAAAAAAGACTCGTCAATGCGGGTTGCCATCAACCTGGTTCATGACGGGCGCGCAGATGCTTGTGTTAGTGCCGGCAATACCGGGGCTTTAATGGCTACTGCCCGTTTTGTACTTAAAATGATCCCCGGTATTGATCGGCCTGCCATTATTTCCACGTTACCGTCAATTAACGGACATACTCATGCACTTGATTTGGGGGCAAATGTGGATTGCACTGCGGAGCACCTTTTTCAATTTGCAGTGATGGGCGCCGAGCTGGTTAAAGCGGTTGAGAATATTGATAATCCCAAGGTGGGGTTGTTAAATATCGGCGAAGAAGATATGAAAGGTAATGAGCAGGTTAAAGCGGCTGCAAAATTACTGGAGAATTCATCGTTAAACTACATAGGCTATGTAGAAGGCGATTCTTTAAATGCAGGTCATATCGAAGTTGATTTGATTGTTGCCGATGGTTTTGTCGGTAATGTCGCACTCAAATCCATTGAGGGCGCGGCAAAAATGATCGGCACTGCGTTGAAAGAGGCTTTTGGCAGGAATATTGTAACCAAGCTGGCGGGATTGCTGGCCTATCCGGTACTCAAATCATTTAAAAAGCGTATCGATCCGCGTTTGTATAATGGCGCAAGCTTTTTAGGGTTACGTGGTCTGGTTATTAAGAGCCATGGCGGCGCTGACGTGCTGGCGTTCAAAACGGCTATTCATCTTGCTGAAATTGAAGTCAAAAAAGATGTTATTAGAAAAATAAGCGAGCAAGTCGAAAAGACTTTGGCTCTGAGAGAGAATGCATGACTCGTTATTCAAGAGTAATCGGTACCGGCGGTTATTTGCCGGAAGAAGTTCGCACCAATGAACAAATATCACAAACTGTTGATACCTCCGATAGTTGGATTTTTGAGCGAACCGGCATTAAAAGTCGTCGTATTGCGGGAGCTGAAGAAACGGCTTCAAGTATGGCTGAAATTGCGGCAAGACAGGCTATAGAAGCCGCGGCTTGCGATCCCGAAGAAATTGATTTGATTATTGTTGCGACCGGAACGCCTGATCGTGTTTACCCCAGTACAGGCTGCTTGTTGCAGCGGCGCTTGGGTATTAAAAACTGCGTCGCCTTTGATGTTCAGGCCGCCTGTTCAGGTTCGATTTTTGCGTTGAGTATTGCCGATCAATATATAAAGTCGGGTGCAGCCAAGAAGGTTCTTGTTGTAGGGTCTGAAATCTGTTCGCGCGTTGTTGACTGGACTGATCGGGGTACTTGCATCTTGTTCGGTGATGGCGCAGGCGCGGTACTGCTTGATGCATCGGATGAGGCCGGTATTTTATCGACGCATATTCATTCTGATGGTGAATATGAAGATCTGCTGTACTGTCCAAACCCTCAGGCGGCTACCGAGGCGAATAAAGATGAGGCCGGTTACATCAACATGCGCGGTAATGAAGTGTTCAAGGTGGCTGTCAATACGCTGGGTCGCATAGTCGATGAAACCTTGGCTGCAAATAACATGTTGCAATCCGATGTTGACTGGTTGGTTCCTCATCAGGCGAACACGAGGATTATTGCGGCGACAGCAAAAAAATTAAAAATGTCCATGGATCATGTTATTTTGACCCTGGAAAATCAAGGTAATACCTCATCCGCATCGGTGCTGCTCGCTCTCAATGAAGGTGTTCGGGACGGTCGTATTCAGCGGGGACACGTTGTTCTGCTTGAAGCATTTGGGGCAGGATTCACTTGGGGTTCTGCGTTAATTAAATACTAAAAGCGTATGGAAATGAATAACCAAATTTATAACTTAGCTTTTGTTTTTCCAGGACAAGGTTCGCAATCTGTCGGTATGTTAACTGATTTGGCTGCCAGCTATCCTGAGGTAAAGCATACTTTTGAACGGGCATCCGATGCGCTGGGCAAAGACTTATGGTCTATTGTCGCAAAAGGTCCGGAAGACGAGCTTAATCAAACGCATAATACACAACCTGCAATGCTGGCCGCCGGTGTGGCCGTTTGGGAGGTCTGGTGTAAACACAGTAATGTTCGTCCCGCATGGATGGCAGGGCACAGCTTAGGCGAATATACCGCCTTGGTGTGTTCGGATGCCCTGTCGTTTGAAGACGGCATAAAACTGGTTGCAGCAAGAGGGCGACTGATGCAGGAGGCTGTGCCTCCCGGCGTCGGCGCAATGGCGGCAATTTTGGGTCTTGAGGACCATCAAGTTGTTCAGGTTTGTGCTGATGCGGCTGAGGACGAAATAGTTTCGGCAGTCAACTTCAATTCGCCGGGGCAGGTGGTCATTGCGGGTAACGTTGCTGCCGTTGAAAGAGCAATGCTTGCGGCAAAAGCGGCAGGCGCCAAACGAGTTGTATTGTTGCCGGTCAGTGTGCCTTCGCATTGTGCGTTAATGGGGCCGGCGGCCAAAAAGCTGGATGAGCAATTACAGCGCACGACGATTGATACGCCAAAAATGACGCTGATCCATAATGTAGATGTTGCATCGCACAGCGCCCCCGAAGTCATTCGTAACGCATTAAAAGAACAACTCTATAAGCCGGTGCGCTGGGCCGACAGTATCAAGTTTATGCATGATCAGGGCGTTACCTGTTTTGTTGAATGCGGTCCGGGCAAGGTGTTAGTCGGGCTGAACAAGCGTATCGCCAAGGATGCCGAGCAACTGTCTATTTATGATCCGGAAACATTAAATAAAGTATTGGAGCAACTCAATGGATAAACAAGTAGCTTTAGTAACGGGTGCCAGTCGTGGCATTGGTCGGGCAATAGCAGAAAGATTGGCTCAAGATGGTTTTTTTGTTATCGGCACCGCTACTACGGATAACGGCGCTGATTCAATTTCCGCCTATCTGGGCGAGCATGGCAAAGGCTTAAAGCTTGATGTCGCCAATCCGGACTCCATTGCAGAAGTCATGAAAATTATTAATGACGAGTTTGGGGCGCCGATCGTACTGGTCAATAATGCCGGTATCACCCGTGATAATTTGTTGATGCGCATGAAGGACGAAGAGTGGGATGATATTATCAACACCAACCTGACTTCGGTTTTTCGTATGAGCAAAGCAGTACTGCGCGGCATGATGAAAGCCAAAACAGGTCGTATTATCAATATTTCATCTGTAGTAGGTTCAACCGGTAATGCGGGGCAGGCAAATTACGCCGCAGCAAAAGCCGGAATGGTTGGCTTTGCCAAATCCATGGCCAAAGAAGTGGGTTCACGTAATATCACCATCAATACAGTGTCGCCTGGATTTATCGATACTGATATGACCAAAGAGCTGAGTGATGATATTAAAAATACCTTGCTGTCGTCTATTCCCCTGTCTCGTTTGGGTAAGGCGGAAGAAATCGCGCATACGGTTTCATTTCTGGCTTCCAATGGTGCAGCCTATATCACTGGTGAAAACATTCATGTAAATGGTGGCATGTTCATGCCGTAAGAGGTGTTGCCTATAGGCCGTATCAGTATGTTCATGCCTTAATATTGTGACATTGTCGCAATATAAAGTATAATTCCCCCGCCGTCTGGAATTTCCGGAGACGGGATTTCAAATAAAATTAATAACAATACTATTGTAGGTCTCAGATTAGACGCTGGGAAACTACATTGTTTGAGGACAATAATTATGAGTAACATTGAAGAACGAGTAAAAAAGATTGTTGCAGAACAATTGGGTGTTAAAGAAGATATCGCTACTGATGCTTCATTCGTAGATGATCTTGGTGCTGATTCTCTTGATACAGTCGAACTCGTCATGGCTCTTGAAGAAGAATTCGAATGCGAAATTCCAGACGATGAAGCTGAAAAAATAACAACTGTTCAGCAAGCTATCGATTACGTAGTAAAAAACGCTTAAAACTGATCTTTAGTTGATGAACTTGTAGGTTGGGTTACGACTGCATGGATGCAGAAAGTAGAGCAAAGCAGGAGCAATTGCCGACGACTGCACGGATGCAGAAGGTAAAGCAACGCACGGAGCGATTGCCAAACGTAGCGTAACCCATACTTAGTGCTTTGATGACGCATCACATGCACACCGGCCTACATAACCAACTCTTTATTCCCCTCCTTTATTTTTCTTACGGTAAATCACATTGAGCAAACGTCGAGTTGTAATAACTGGATTAGGCGCAATCACGCCTTTAGCTAACACGGTCTCGGAAACATGGGACGGTATTATTAATGGTAAAAGCGGTATAAGCCCAATTGATTCCTTTGATATTTCTTCTTTTGCCACCACCTTTGGCGGCGTTATAAGGAATTTTGATATTAGCCAATATATTCCCGAAAAAGATGCCAAACGTATGGATGGATTTATCCATTACGGTATTGCAGCGGGCTGTCAGGCGATTGAAGATTCAGGTATTGAAGTAACCGAAGCTAATGCCGAACGTATTGGCGTTGCTATCGGATCGGGTATCGGTGGTATTACCGGTATTGAAGAATGTTATGCCGTTTATGACAAGAGTGGCCCACGACGTATCTCGCCATTTTTTGTTCCAGGTAATATCATTAATATGATTTCAGGCAACCTTTCAATCAAATACGGATTAAAAGGTCCAAATTACGCCATTGTTACAGCTTGTTCAACAGGCACGCATAACATTGGCGATGCAGCACGTTTAATTAAATACGGCGATGCCGATGTCATGATTGCGGGCGGCGCTGAACGCTGCACGACATCACCGACGGCAATGGGCGGTTTTGCTTCGGCAAAAGCCTTGTCCCGCCGCAATGATGATCCGCAAGCCGCCAGTCGTCCCTGGGACAAAGATCGCGACGGTTTTGTGTTAAGCGATGGCGCCGGTGTTGTGGTTCTTGAAGAACTGGAACATGCCAAAGCGCGCGGCGCAAAAATTTATGCTGAATTGGTAGGCTTTGGCATGAGCGGTGACGCTTATCACATGACTACACCTTCACCCGGTGGCGAAGGCGCTGCGCGTTGCATGAAAAATGCCTTGCGCGATGCCGGTCTGAATGCCGATGCTGTCGATTACATCAATGCGCACGGCACATCAACGCCGGCCGGCGATGTGGGTGAAACTCAAGCGATGAAAGCCGCATTGGGCGACCATGCCTATAAAGTTGCCGTCAGCTCGACAAAGTCGATGATCGGTCATTTATTAGGCGCTGCGGGCGGCATTGAAGCGGTGCTGACCGCATTAAGCATCAAAAATCAAATCGCTCCGCCAACCATCAATCTGGAAAACCAAGATCCGGAATGTGATCTGGATTTTGTGCCGAATATCGCAAGAAACATGAAGATTGATATAGCCATGTCCAATTCATTCGGTTTTGGCGGAACTAATGGCTCGTTGGTTTTTAAACGGTATGAGTAATTAGTTTTCAGTTAAAAAACTGAAAACCGTGAATCAAAAAAATGATTCTCATCAATGGTGAAAGCAAGGAGCATATCGAAATAGCCGATCGCGGTTTTCAATACGGCGATGGATTATTCGAAACCATTGAAGTTAGAGACGGACAAGCGGTTTTTCTCGAACGCCATTTGGAACGGTTAAACTCAGGCTGTCAACGGCTTTACATTCCTTTTCCAGGTGCGGAATTATTAAGCTTTGAAGCTGGAGAGCTTTGTCGCCGATCGGCTGGCGGCAGGCACTCCGTTCGAGCCGTGCTTAAAGTCATAGTCACGCGCGGCTCGGGTGGGCGAGGTTATCGCCAACCCGATGTCATTCAACCTACTCGCGTATTAAGTCTCCATCCCTATCCGGATTACCCGGAAATATACCGAGAGCAGGGCATAGCCGCGCGTTTTTGCGCTACCCGTTTAGGTTTGAATCCCACTTTGGCAGGCATTAAACACCTGAACCGGCTTGAACAGGTCATGGCGAGAGCTGAATGGAACGACCCGGCCATTCAGGAAGGACTTATGCTGGATGTCAACGATCACGTTATTGAAGGAACAATGACTAATCTGTTCTACATTAAAAATAACAGCCTTTATACGTCAGCGCTGGCTCAATCGGGCGTGGCCGGTATTATGCGCGGTATAATAATGACGATTTCAGCTGAGCATGGCCTTCCGGTAATTGAGCATGCATTTACCAGAGATGCGTTGTTATCGGCTGATGAAATATTCGTCTGCAACTCGATTATCGGCATCTGGCCCATTAAGCAAATCGAAACTTCGCGTTTTTCAGTCGGCCCGCTGACACAGAGCATTCAAGTCTGGCTGGACAAATTTACCAGCGATGACTGCATGGAGGCGGGATGAAAAAGGTGGAGCAATACCGGGCGTGGTTGTCTGGGCGCTTAACAAGGACCAATAAAATCATTGGCTTTACCTTATTGGCCTTAAGCTTTGCGGGCGGCGCAGGCGGTTGGCTGTGGATGGATTATCAAAGTGCGTTGCACCAGCCCGCGTTGGTCGATAAAACGATATATGTAGAAATTGAGAAAGGCGACTCGCTGGATCGCATTATCGATAAGCTGGTAACCCAACAACTGGCTGTTAAACCCTTCTGGTTTAAAGTCATCGCCTTTCAGGAAAATGCGCTCAAAAAACTTAAAACAGGGGAGTACGAATTAACTTCCGGCTTAACTGTACCCCAAATATTAGCGTTATTCGTGCAGGGAAAAACCAAGCAACACGCCATTACTTTTCCGGAAGGCTGGAGCTTTAAGGAAATACTGCATGAAATTGAGAAAAATCCCGATATTGAGCATACTTTAAACGGTGCCGGTTTTGGAAGCGTAATGGCCAAATTCAAGTCCGACATGCCGTCGCCTGAAGGTTTGCTTTTCCCCGACACCTATTTTTTTGAGAAGCATACCTCCGATACGTCTTTGTTAAAAAGAGCCTACGACAAAATGCAGCAGGTATTGCAACAGGAATGGCTTAACAAAGCGGAAGGCCTGCCGTTTAAAACGCCTTATGAAGCGCTGATTCTCGCCTCGATTGTAGAAAAAGAAACCGGGGCGGCTGCTGAAAGGCCTTTAATAGCTGGCGTGTTTATCCGCAGGCTGGAACAGAACATGTTGTTGCAAACCGATCCTACCGTCATTTACGGGATGGGCGAAAGTTATCAGGGTGATATTAAAACCAAAGATTTAACTACAGCCACACCGTACAACACTTACGTTATTAGCGGCTTGCCGCCTACGCCGATTGCCATGCCGGGACGCGATGCACTTTATGCCGTCCTGCATCCCGATAAGAGCGACAGTCTTTATTTTGTAGCTCGCGGCGACGGAACGCATGTGTTTTCAGCGTCCTTAAAAGACCATAATGTAGCCGTTGACAAATTTCAAAGGAATAAGAAATGATCCGAGGGAAGTTTATTACATTGGAAGGCTGTGAAGGGGTTGGCAAGACCACCAATATGGCCTTTATCAAAGACTACTTAGAGCAACATAACATTGCTGTTGTTGTCACGCGCGAACCCGGCGGCACCCAGCTTGCCGAAAAAATACGCCAATTATTGCTGGACAACAAAAGCGAGACCATTTCAGAACAGGCCGAATTATTAATGATGTTTGCGGCCAGAGCCCAGCATATCAAACACGTTATTGAACCGGCGTTGGCGCAAGGAAAATGGGTGCTTTGCGATCGGTTTACCGATGCCACATACGCCTATCAGGGCGGCGGCCGGAACATGAAAATCAGCACCATAAAATGGCTGGAAAACCTGGTGCAAGGCACATTAAGACCTGATTTGACCTTGTTGCTGGATGCGCCGATTGAAATAGGCATAGCGCGGGTCAGAGAACGCGGGGCGCTTGATCGTTTTGAATTAGAAAAAATCAGTTTTTTCGAAAACGTCAGGCGGGCTTATTTATTGCAGGCCGAACTATACCCCGAGCGCATCAAGCTGATCAAAGCCAACCAACCGTTAATCGATGTGCAAAGAGCCATTACCGATGTCATTCGCACTTTACTCGGTCTGTGCGCCCTGAATTGCCCTACGTCCTCCAGGCACGGCATCGTAAAGTGACTGTGCCTAACCGGTTATTGCCCTGGCAACAACATCAGTGGGAGCATCTGTGCAGTTATATTGCGCAGGAACGCATTCCCCAGGCGTTACTCATTACCGGCAATAAGGGGCTGGGAAAACAGCAGCTGGCCAATCAGTTCGCCGTTGCTCTGCTTTGTGCAACACCCCAGGCCAACGGCATGGCTTGCGGTGTTTGCAGCAGCTGTTTGCTGGTTAATGCCGAAACTCACCCCGATTTTATTCAGGTACAGCCCGAGGAACCCGGCAAAGGCATCGGTATCGGACAGATACGCAGCCTGATTACCCGGTTAACCTTAAAGCCTCAGTTTGAGACGTATCGCGTTGTTATCGTCAATCCAGCCGACAAGATGAACAATGCTGCGGCTAATGCGTTCTTAAAATGCCTGGAAGAGCCGACCGAGCGCACCGTTATCATCTTAATCACCGAAAAACCGGCCAAATTGCCGGCGACTATCATCAGTCGTTGCCAGAAACTGGCCGTAGTGACACCGGATAAAGAAACTGTAGTGGATTGGCTGGCCAAGACATTGCAGAGCAAATCCCCCCTTGCCCCCCTTTTACAAAGGGGGGATTTACTTTGCAATGTCTCTTTAGCGCAGGGAGCGCCTTTACTGGCATTGGACTATGCCAATGATGAGACATTAACCTTGCGTAATGAATGTTTCAATGCCTGGATGGCAATAGCAAAGCAGCTTAAATCTCCGGTCATTATTGCCGAAGACTGGCACAAGCTACCGGCATCGCCGTTAATATTCTGGATTACATCCTGGATTATCGACTTGACGAAGTGCTTTTATCATACCAAGGTCGAAAATTTATATAATCCGGACTTAAGTGAGCCGTTGCAAGAACTGTCCCAACGACTAGAATTAAAAGGACTTTATAAGTTGTATGATCTATTATTGGCGAGTCGGCAACGACTGGATACCCAGATCAACAAGCAGTTATTGTTTGAAGAAATTTTAATACAATGGCACGAACTTAACCGGAGTAAATGACCATGGCAGATGCAGGGCCCGGACAAGGTATATTGTCCCTTTCAATTAAAGATAAAAATGCTTTGTACGCAGCCTACATGCCTTTTGTCACTAACGGTGGGCTGTTTATTCCGACCAACCGTGAATATGAAATGGGGCAGGAAGTCTTTATGCTGCTTAATTTAATGGACGAAACCGAACGGTTGCCGATAGCCGGGAAAATAATCTGGATAACGCCGCCCGGCTCGGAAGGCTATAGAGCCAGCGGCGTTGGCGTACAGTTTAGCGATCAGGATGGCGGCGTGTCACGCAACAAAATAGAAAACTATCTGGCCGGTGCTTTAGAGGGTGACCGTTCCACGCATACAATGTAAACAAGACAAAAGGCGAAAGGCGAAAGGCTAAGGGCAGACGTTGACGCTCAGGCTTTTTCGCCTTTAGCCTTTAGCCCTTAGCCTTTCGCCTGCTTTTATAAAAAACTTTCATGTTAATAGACTCCCATTGCCATCTGGATCGTATCGATCTGGCCCCCTATCAAAATGATTTTGCCTGTTTCATGCACGAAGCGGCAAACAGCCAAATTGAACACCTGTTATGTATCGCGATAGATTTGGAAGCTTATCCGGCAATGC
>Ga0208888_100057_pt1 | contig 92863 bp, 90 predicted proteins | sample LakWasM115_HOW13_2_FD_183929 | JGI IMG/M metagenome (GOLD analysis project Ga0208888, IMG submission 183929) | Freshwater sediment methanotrophic microbial communities from Lake Washington under simulated oxygen tension - Sediment Metagenome... | ecosystem: Environmental > Aquatic > Freshwater >...
TAACGGAAGCCAATCACCGCAGCTGGACTAATCGGGTTATCGCTAATCTTGATGACCCGTGCGACGACACGACTCCGGAATCGCTGCTGGATCACCAGCAATGTCGTTTTGGCCAGTGGTATTCTGAGGAAGACGCCAGCCATTTTCACAATATAAGCGAGTTTGATGCACTTGATGCCGTGCATCAAAATATCCATCAGATTAGCGCGCATCTGTGCGAGCATCGTCAGGCCGGTATGGACGTTGAGGCCGATGCAGACAAAGTTCAATTACTGGCCGAGCAGCATAATATGACCAGTCTGGTACACCATTTTCTGGCTGATGAGTTACTCAAATAGCGACCCCATAAGGAAAGCAGCAATGAGCGATTACGATCTTATCGTATGGCATGACAAGCTGGTCACCGGAATTGGTAAAATCGACGAACAACATCAAATTCTCGTCAACCTTCTTAACGAAGCCAATATCAAGCTGACTCCTAATAATAACGCCAAATTCCTGGAAGAAATTACCCGTAATTTGCTCAGCTACGCACTGTACCACTTTGAAACGGAAGAGGGATTGATGCAGAAATACGGTTACATTGAGGATAGTGATGCCCACATCCGACAGCATCGCAGTTTCTCAGCCAAGGTAGTCGCCGTGCGCAATGATATTAAAACCGGACTTCCGATTTCGCGTGAAGATTTGCTTTCCTTCCTCAACAGCTGGCTAATCAATCATATCCTGAACACCGACAAGCAATTTGCGGCTTTCCTGTTGGCATCGGAGAAATACCGTTCTGACAATCAAGTCTAATAACGGAGTTACCGCTTTGACTTCCGGCATAGCTATACAATTATGCTATTCGGGTTTTTAGACGGGGGAAGCGGAAAGAGTCTTACACCATACCAGGAAACCGGATGGCATCCTGATATGGTTAGGCGGAGATTAGATTAAGCTTTTCAAAGCTTCAAACTTTTTGGATGCATCTTTTAATGCTTCTTCGGCTTCTTTTACCTTGCCTTCTTGAGCAAGTTTTCTGGCTGATTTCAGAACGTTATTGGCTTTTGAGCGAGCTATATCAACTTTATCATTAGCGTTGATTTCTTTACTTGCATCCGATGCATCTTTAATCAGATCGGCAAGTGCATCGCCCTCTGTACCGCTAGCCGCAGCATCAAGTGCTACTTTAATTTTTCCTACTACCATATCAATTGCATCAGCAGGAGCATATGTGACTCTGCCTTTATCCGTTTCAGCCAATACTGAAGTCGAAACAGCGCCCATAGAAGCTGCAATTAATAAAGAAAGTAAGATTTTTTTTAAAATTTTCATATTGCAATCGACCTCAAGTCATTGTTATTTTTTAATTAAATTGGCTGTGTAACTATTAATGATAATAGCCCTACACCGGGGAAGATTTTAACACAGTTCGAAACTTCTCAACCAGCTGTGGAGCAGTGAAAAGAGTGATTTTAGCGAGTTTTATTTTTGAATTTAAAAATCAGATTCAATCGCGGCACTAAAATGATTGAATCTGACTTAACAGCAGTTTGTTATTTATGTGCTGCGTCGTAAGTTGTTTTCATTTCTTTGAATTGAGCTAAAGAAGCTTTTAATGTTTCTTCTGCTGATTTCGCATCACCGCTTTCAAAAGCTTCACGAGCCACTCTCAATTTATCATTGGCTCTTTGACGAAGACGTTCAGTCAGTTCATAACGAAACTCTTTTTGTAATTGGCGAGCTTCAGCAATGGCGGTTACCGTGTCTTCTTTGCTGCCGTTTTTTTCGATTAAGCTGATCGCTTCTTCGATTTTAGCAATCGTACCTTCAGCCGCTTCTCTAACTACGGCATTAGGATCTTTCTTTTCAGCAGCAAAAGCAGTTGATGAAATTGCAGCCACAGACATTGCCATAGCAAGAGAAATTACGATTTTTTTAAGTGTTTTCATTGATTATATAAACCTATATTGTTGATATTTTGTGTCAGCATAACGATTAAAATGAGGATTTAAGCAAAAAAGCAAGAATTCAACATAATGAAAGGCTGATGCCGATAAGCATTCTAGCATAGAAAAAATTAATAACCCTTTTTTTAAAATAACAAACCCTTTATAAATAAAGGGTTATAAGGTCTTCCAAAAGCGTCCTTTTTGCCGCTCAAATCCAACGAATGCGGAATTATTCATCATCCCTTTTGACATCAATAACCATTTCCCCCGCATGATCTTCAGACAGGACAAATAAAATCGGGGCGCAGCAAACCGAACAGTCTTCGTAATATTGCTGAGGCCCGGAACTGGTGTCTACCAATACATCCAGGGATTCTCCGCAATAGGGGCAAACGATAATAATTTCATCGAGATCGTGCATTATTGAACCTTTCTGAGTAAAGCGTCCAACCAGGACATGGGCAGAATGCGTTTAAGAACGGCAAACAAATAGGTCGGAAAAGTGACGTAATAACGTATTTTAGGTTGCCGGGCTTCCAGCGCGTGAATAACTTTTTCGGTAACGGCTTCAGTAGAGAGCGTAAACGTGGCTGCCGGACCTTCTTTTTGCAAGCGCGCTTCCATGATTTGATAGGTTTCTTTATGGTAGCTGTGCGTCGGATCTATATTCTTCTTGTATAGAGCGAAAGCGTTTTTTCTAAAGTTACTTAAGATCGGTCCGGCTTCAATCAACGAAACATGAATATTAGTGCCGTGAAGCTCAAGGCGTAAGGTATCTGCCAAAGCCTCCAGCGCAAACTTGCTGGCATTATAAGCCCCCCGATAAGTCATGGCGACGAGTCCCAATATTGAACTGTTATAGATAATCCGGCCGTGCCCCTGTTTTCGCATTAAGGGGATGATCAGGTTGGTCAGTTCATGGGTGCCGAACAGATTGGTCTCAAACTGAAACCTGAGTACGTCGCGGGATAAATCCTCAACCGCGCCTGGTTGACCGAAGGCGCCATTGTTAAACAGCGCATCGATTTTTCCGTCGGTTAATTTAATCGCCGAATCGACCGCCTGTTGAATGCTGCTGCTGTCGGCTAAATCCAGTTGGATTGCGGTAAAACCTTCCTGTTGCAACCGGAGCACATCGTCCGGTTTTCTTGCCGTAGCAATGACGCTATGCCCGCGTTTTTTTAGTTCAACGGCTGTAGTGTAGCCAATGCCGGTAGAGCAACCTGTAATTAATATTGTTTTTGATGAATTCATTTAGGCAATTACTTGGCTAATTCCTGCTCGGTAAAATAAAAACTTTTCCCGCTACTGCAACTGACTGAAAAGACCAATGCCGGCTTGGTGCTTTTAGCATGTAATTCCGATGCTTCAACGCGAGTACATTGACCTGAAGCCAATGCTTTTTCTGCGGCTTGTCTTCTTAGACGTTCAATATCGGGAAGTCTGGTTTGGTACTCTTTGACTAAGTCCGGCAACTGATCAAGCACATAAGGCGGGATAGAAAATGCTGAAAACCTCTCGGGATTATTTTTAATAAGAAACTGGTTTTTTGCGCTTTCACTCATCGCATCTTGTTTTAACTGCGTCTGTTTTTTCAGTTTCTGCTCCTTCTCAAGATTTTCATCCTGTTCCTTTTTTACTAAATCCTGTTTTTGTTTTTCTTCGTCCAGTTCGGCAGAGCTGCCTGTTTTAACATTAATTTGCACTGTTTTATGTTGCGGGTCGCAAGGCTTTGATTGGTAATCCGTCTTGCCGTTAATGTCCGTGCATTTGTAAATGCCTGCAAAAGTACAGGTGGAAAAAAGGCTTCCTAAAATAAGCAGTGTAATTCTCATTTTTTTCCTCAGTTGTTCTATCGCGAACATAAACAGTTCGAAAGAGTATAGGTGATTAGGGCTATCGGGCAGATTTTTTGTTCGGAATAATAGTAATAAATTGAAAATATTAAAAACCTATTATTACTATTACGTAAGCGAAAACCTGTTGATAAGTCATTATTTATATACAAAATCAGTTGCTTGAATCGCATGGTAAAATGCAGTTAAGCTTATCCGGATCTTGTGTACAGGATGTGGATAACTCAAGTGCCAACGTTATCCACACCTTCATCCACAACTTATTCAGAATTATTTAACAGCTTTACTCTATGTTGCCTTGAGCCATAACTGTATAAAATAGGCAAACTTCCGTTGAAAAGATGAAAGGCAGACACAATATCTGTCAGATAAAAACCTGCCTGACGCTTAATGTGTAAGGCTTTCTTACTGTGTTTTAAGATTAAACATCATCATGTCAGAACAACTAATGTTAGAAAAAAACGGCACTAAAAACACCGCCCAACCGGCATTAATGCGGTTGAAAAACTATATCAATCAGGAGATTATCGGACAGGATGTGCTGGTTGAACGGATGCTGATCGGCCTGTTGGCTGACGGCCATATCCTGGTTGAAGGCGCTCCCGGTCTTGCCAAGACCCGGGCAATCAACGTATTAAGCAAAGGCATACAAGGCGATTTTCACCGGGTGCAGTTCACCCCCGATTTATTGCCTGCCGATTTGACCGGTACCGAAATTTACCGTCCCCAGCAAGGTACGTTTGAATTCCAGAAAGGACCGTTGTTTCATAACCTGATCCTGGCCGATGAAATCAACCGGTCACCGGCGAAAGTGCAGGCGGCGTTACTGGAAGCGATGGCCGAGCGGCAAATAACCGTAGGCCAAGCGACTTACCCATTACCAAAATTATTCATGGTCATGGCAACGCAAAACCCTATCGAGCAGGAAGGCACTTATCCACTTCCGGAAGCGCAGCTGGATCGTTTTTTACTGCATGTAAAAATCGATTATCCGAAAGCGGAACATGAAAAAAGCATTTTGCATTTGGCCAGAACCGAAGCGCGTTCCGGAGCAGTAAAAAACGGCGACCAGTTCCAGCCACTTGAGCAAAAGACCTTGTTTGCCGCGCGCAATGAAGTGTTGGATCTGCACATGGCGGAAAGTCTTGAAAACTATTTGCTGCAAATAGTGCTGGCGACCCGTAACCCAGCAGTCTACGGACAGGATCTGGCCGCCTGGCTGCAATACGGCGCAAGTCCCAGAGCCAGCATAGCGCTGGATCGCTGTTCGCGGGCCAAAGCCTGGCTGGCGCAACGCGACTTTGTCAGTCCGGAAGACATTCAGGATATGGCTTTCGACGTGTTGCGGCATCGCTTGATATTGTCTTACGAAGCCGAGGCGGAAGGCATCACGACCGATCATTTTATTAAAGAACTTATTTCCAGAGTTGCCGTACCTTGATGATTTTTGGGAAACAAGCGTCAACCACCAGCGAATTGGTTTCGGTGTCGTTAAAGACGCTGCTCGATTTGGCGAGACCGGCCGCCGGTTTAGACCTGAAACATTCAACCATACGTGCCGGGCAAAGCGGCGGTTATGTATCCCGGTTTAAAGGCCGCGGCATGGAGTTTGAAGAAGCCAGGGGTTATCAACCGGGCGATGACATACGCAGCATCGACTGGCGGGTTACGGCGCGCACCGGCGAAACCCATACCAAGGTATTTCGCGAGGAACGTGAGCGGCCGGTGTTTATTTCTGTGGATAACCGGCCTGCCATGCATTTTGCTACGCGGGGTGTGTTTAAATCGGTACTCGCCGCCAAACTAGCCGGATTGTTGGCGTGGGCAGCCCAACATCATGGCGACAGAATTGGCGGGCAAATATTTACGGGGAGCGTATGCCGTGAATTGAAACCGCAAAACGGCAAACATGCCGTACTGCGGTTTTTAAACGCAATCAGCAATCAAGATGACGATAATCTCTTAGAGCAAGCGACGATTACGCTGGAACATGTGTTGGCGAGGCTTATGCATCACGCCCGTCCCGGCAGCCTGGTTTATATTATCAGCGATTTTCGCGGCATTAACGATCAGGTTGAAGCGTATCTGGCAAAGCTGTCGCGACATTGCGAGGTGGTGCTGATTTTTGTGTATGACCCGCTGGAAAGCCATTTGCCGGAAAAAGGCCGCTACCGGTTTACCGACGATAAACGGGATGTGGTTATCGATACCGGCGACCGGCAGCGGCTATTAAAATATCAACAACACTTTAGCCGGCGGCTGTATCAGGCGGAGCAGATAGCCAAAAAAATGGGCCTGGCGTTTATTCAGTGCAGCACTATAGACGATCCGATACAACGTTTAAGATAAATGAATCCAACTCTCCTTGATTTAAAAGACATCCACGAACCCGAAGCCATAGGCTGGTGGCCCCCGGCTATTGGTTGGTGGATCCTGGCGGTATTAATCCCGTTGCTGATTATTTTGCTGGTCTGGTTTTATAAAAGGCTGACTCGCAAGACGGCGCTTAAAACCGCCAAAAAAATGCTGGCCAAAATCAAACAGGATGCGGCGCGGGATAACCTTCAGAAATTAGATGAGTTATCGGTGCTGGTCAGGCGTGTAGCGATCAGCGTGTCGCCACGGGCAAAGGCCGCCGGTCTAACGGGACGGCAATGGTTGGAATTTCTCGATACTTCGGTAAAAGGTACGCCGTTCAGTGAGGGCATTGGGCAACTTTTGGCTGACGCGCCCTATCGAAAAACGCCGCCCACAGCACTGGAAATTTCCCAATTAATCGAGCTGTGCGAAAGCTGGCTTAAATCCCAGACAAAATCATGATTCACTTTGAATGGCCCTGGCTGCTGGCCGCGTTACCTTTACCCTTGTTAATCCGCTGGCTGGTTCCGGCCAAGATGCCTGTGGAACAGGCGGCATTAAAAGTCCCGTTTTTGGACGATTTTTCCGATATTGAAACCCGAGCGGTCTCCCAAACCCAACAATGGCCGTTATTGCTGGCGGCGATTGCCTGGCTGTTTCTGGTCATCGCCTGTACTAGGCCGCAATGGCTGGGCGAGCCGATTGAGCAGGCGGTTAGCGGCCGGGACTTAATGCTGGCGGTGGATTTGTCAGGCAGTATGGAAGAGCAGGATTTTGTGATTAACAAGCGGTCTGTAGACAGGCTGACCGCAGCCAAGATGGTTGCGGCCGATTTTATCAACCGGCGTGTCGGCGACAGGGTGGGTTTGATCCTGTTCGGCACCCAGGCCTATTTGCAAACGCCGTTAACCTTCGACCGAAAAACGGTAATGACCTTATTGAATGAGGCGGTCATCGGGCTTGCCGGCGACAATACCGCGATAGGCGACGCGATCGGCTTGGCGGTCAAGCGTCTTAAAAGCGAGCAGGTCAACAGCCGGGTTTTGGTGTTGATGACCGACGGCGCCAATACCGCCGGTGAAGTCTCGCCGTTAAAGGCCGCCGAATTGGCCGCAGCCAATCATCTGAAAATTTACACGATCGGCATAGGCGCGGATGAAATGATCGTGCGCAGTTTTTTCGGCAACCGCAAGATTAACCCGTCCGTCGACCTGGATGAAAAAACCTTGATCAAGATTGCCGAAAGCACCGGCGGGCAATATTACCGGGCCAGAAACACCGACGAGCTGAATAATATCTATATGAGACTGGACGAACTGGAACCGGTTGAAAAAGACAAACAATATTTCAGGCCCCGTAGCGAGCTGTATTACTGGCCATTGTCGCTGGCATTGGGTCTAGCGGCAGTCATTGCTTTGTCCAAAGTGAGGTTGTCATGAATCTGGCCGAATTCCATTTTATCAGGCCGTACTGGCTGCTGGCGGTTTTACCGTATCTGGCGATACTGGTGTTAATGCTAAGGAACAAGCTGAGTCAGGGCAACTGGTCTGCCGTATGCGATGCCGCATTATTGCCGTATCTGTTGCAGGAAAAGGCGGTCAACCAAAGCCGTTGGCCGATAACGGCCGGAGCCATCGCCGCGCTGCTGGCGATTATCGCGCTGGCCGGGCCAACCTGGGAACGGTTACCCTCGCCGGTATTCAGGAATGATTCGGCTCTGGTGATTGCACTGGATTTGTCCCGGTCGATGGACGCCGCCGATATTAAGCCCAGCCGTTTGATTATGGCGCGCTACAAAATCGCGGACATACTCAAACAGCGCAAAGACGGCCAGACCGCATTGTTGGTTTATGCCGGCGACGCCTTTACCGTAACGCCGCTGACCGACGATACCGAGACCATAGACAGTCAGTTATCGGCATTGAACACCGACATTATGCCCAGTCAGGGCAGCAATACCGCGTCGGCATTGGAAAAAACCGTGGAGTTGTTCAAGCAGGCAGGCCTGCAAAAAGGCCGGATCTTGTTGGTTACCGATGGCGTTGATATGGATAAAACCTTAGCCGCAGTCAAAACACTGGATAAGTATCAGTTATCCATATTAGGCGTCGGAACCGATGACGGCGCACCGATCGCGCTGCCGGAGGGTGGATTTCTTAAAGATGAGCGAGGCAATATCGTGGTGCCCAAATTAAATTCCAGCGATCTGAAAAAACTGGCGCAGGCCGGGAATGGCGTTTATCAAACCATAACGGCCAATGATGCGGACATTCAAACTGTGCTGGCAAGCATGGATAGATCGGTCCAGCAGCAGGGCAAGCAAAACGACAACTTGTTATTGGACCAGTGGGCGGATAAAGGCCCCTGGTTGTTGTTGCTGGCCTTGCCTCTGGCCGCACTGACGTTCAGGAAAGGCCTGTTATGTTTTGCCTTATTGCTGATCTTGCCGCTGCCTAAAAACAGTTATGCGTTGGGTTGGCAGGACTTATGGCAGACCCAGGACCAGCAAGCGCAACAGGCTTATAAAAAGCAGGATTATGCCAAGGCGGCGGAGCAATTTGGAAATCCGGATTGGAAAGCGGCGGCGCAGTACAAGGCGGGCGAGTATGACAAGGCGCTGGAAAGCCTGAAAAGCAGCAAGTCCGCCAGCGGCGCTTACAATCAGGGTAATGCGCTGGCGAAAGCCGGTCAGTTGGAAGAAGCTATAAAAGCCTATGAAAAGGCCCTGGCTATGAACCCCAATGATGCGGACGCCAAACATAACAAGGAGGTCGTAGAAAAGGAACTGGAAAAGCAAAAACAAGAGCAACAGAAACAGGATCAGCAAAAAAAGGACGATAAACAACAATCCAAGGGCGATTCCGAGAAAAATAAGGAGGGTGAACAATCGGAAAAATCTGACGAACAAAAACAATCCGAGCAAAAGCCCGAGCAAAAACCGGAGCAGAAGCAATCGGACCAACAGCAGTCTGAAGAAAAGCAGCAGCAAGATAAAGCCGAGGAAAAGAAGCCGGAAGCCGAAAAACCCCAGCAAGCCGAGCAGGGCAAAGACGAAGCGAAGAAGGAGCAAGCCAAACAGCAAGCGCCGGTCAAGGCCGAACCAACGGATGAACAACAGCAAGCCAACGAGCAATGGCTCAAAAGAATTCCCGACGATCCGGCCGGGTTGTTAAAACGTAAATTTAAATATCAATACGGGCAGCGTGGCCGTCAGGAACGCGGTGATACCGGTGGTTGGTAGGCCAAATCGGCATTTGGGCGCGAATTCATTCGCGCCCACAATAGGAACTTAAGTCGGTAAACATGTCACAAGATAAACAAGCATGATCAATAATCAAATCGCCGTTTTCGGTGAAGCGCTGTTCGATCAATTCCCGGACGGTCAGCAAATATTAGGCGGTGCGCCTTTTAACGTGGCCTGGCATCTTCAGGCTTTTAATCAACGCCCGTGTTTTATCAGCCGGGTAGGCAATGATGCCTTAGGCGACAAAATCAGGCAGGCCATGCTGGATTGGGGCATGGCTGTTGAAAACCTGCAAACCGATCCCGATTATCCTACCGGAACGGTGCAGGTCACTATCAACAACGGCGACCCCAGCTATGATATTTTAGCCGAGCAGGCTTACGATTTTATTGCCGCGCAGCAGCCGGATGCCGACCGGCGGTATAGCGTTATTTATCACGGCACTTTGGCCTTGCGTAACCGTACATCGGAACAGGCATTACGGAATTTAACCGCGCGTCACCAAGGCAAGGTTTTTATCGATGTCAATTTGAGAGCGCCCTGGTGGCATAAAGAGACGGTCTATCAATGGCTCGACAAGGCACAATGGGTCAAGCTGAATGATGACGAGTTAATGCACTTGGCACCGCAACAAAATACAGTGCAAGATACGATGCGTTTGTTGCTGGCGCGACATGGGCTCGAAGTCCTGGTGGTCACTTGCGGCAGTCAGGGTGCGCTGGCAATCAATCACGCCGGGGAATTTATTGAAGTTGTCCCGGTGGATGATTTAGCGATAGTCGATACCGTGGGTGCTGGCGATGCGTTTGCGGCGGTTCTGCTGCTGGGCATGCAGCATGGCTGGCCACTGCAACTGACTATGGAGCGAGCGCAGTCGTTCGCGTCCGCTGTAGTAACTAAAAGGGGCGCAACAGTTCAGGATTTGAGTTTTTACCGGCCGTTTATAGACGCCTGGAATCTTGATTAATCTAAATGATGAAGCTATGAATATTATAAAAAAGTTATTTTTTCTTTTGTTGCTGTTGAATTTGGTGCCCGGCAATGTATTTGCCGCACAAATCAGCGTATCGTTCGACCGCAACCCGGTCAGCCTGGATGAATCTTTCCAGATCATTTTTACCGCCAACGACACGCCGGATAACGACCCGGATTTTGGCCCGCTGGAACAGGATTTCGAGATACTCGGCCAAAGCCAGAGCAGTAATTCGTCCTGGATTAACGGACAGTCCAGCAAGACCATACAGTGGACGGTTAACGTCATGGCCAAACATCCCGGCAGCCTGGTTGTTCCGGCGGTGAAGTTTGGCGATGATGTCAGTCAGCCGGCAAGCATTCTGGTTACGCAGGCGACGGCCAATAAAGCCGTGGATACCGATGATGATTTGTTTCTGGAGGTTGAGGCGACGCCGCAAAGCCCTTATGTGCAATCCCAGGTTCTCTATACCGTGCGCTTATATAGAAGAGTCGAGATCGCCCAGGCCAGCTTGAATGAACCGGAACTGGGCGATGCGGTGATTGAAAAACTGGGCGATGACAGTAATTATAATACCCAGATCAACGGCGTGAATTATCTGGTTACCGAGCGTAAATATTCAATTTTTCCGCAAAAAAGCGGTTCTTTAACCATCAAACCCCTGATGTTAACGGCAGAGGTCGTGGCTAATACGCGTCCGAATTTTAATGGCTTTTTTAATTCGCAGATGACCAAAACCAAAAAGATTTCATCCAAATCGGTGACGCTGGATGTAAAACCGGCTCCGGCAACGTTTACCGGGAAGCACTGGCTTTCGGCGGAACAACTGGTTTTAAAGGAAGAATGGTCGGGCGATAACCAGCAAATGAAAGTCGGCGAGCCTTTGACCCGGACCTTGACGCTGCTGGCAAAAGGCACAACAGTCGGTCAGTTGCCCGAGATAAATATCGGCAAAATTGATGATCGGTTGAAAACCTATCCTGATCAGCCGGTGTTGCAGGAACAGAAAAAACCGGAAGGCTTGATTGCTTTCAGGGAAGAAAAAATAGCCATCATCCCCTCAAAAGCGGGCTTCTATAAATTACCGGCGATAGAAATCCCCTGGTTTAACAGCCAAAGCCAAAAAATGGAAATCGCCAAAATCCCTGAAACCGCCATCACGGCGCTCGATGCGGCGGGAACCCAACAAGCTCCCGTTACACCGGTGGCTCCGGCGGAGGTGCAACAACCGCAAAAAGCTGAACAATCCACGCCGATTAGCATCCCGCCGCAACAACAAAATATCTGGTTGTGGGTTTCGGTGTTTCTGGCCTCAGGTTGGTTGGCGACGCTGGCCTATTTCCTGATTAAGCGTTCGGCTAAAAAACCGGTTGCGGAAAAAAGTGAGCGGGAAATACGCTTGGAAGACAGCGTAAAAAGCCTGAAAAAAGCCTGTGCCGATAATAATGCCGCAGCCGCCAAAGATGCCTTGCTGGCATGGGGGCGGCAAAAGTATGGTGCGGCGAGTCTGGGCGCTATCGCCGAGCTAAGCGATGCAAGGTTAAGGGATGAAGTTCTGCATTTGAACCGGATTTTGTATAGTCGGGAACCCGAGCAGTGGCAGGGCAAAAAGCTGTTTCAGGCGTTTGTGGAAAATAAAGCCAGAGAAAAAATAGCGGTTACGGACGATGATAAATTGGAGCCGCTTTATCGTGTATAAAAGCACGGCACCACAAAGACACGAAGGACACGGAGAACCGCAAAAAGCCAAAGATAAAACTTCGTGTTCTTCGTGTCTTCGTGGTGAATTGATCATTTTAAAGTTCATGGGGCCTTAAAATATTCCAAAGCCATAAACAGTGCGGCAATCGAACGGGCTTCGGTACATTCGCCGGTAGCCAACAATTCATTGATATTGCTTAATTTCCACGGAATGACTTCCAGCTCTTCCGGCTCGTCGCCTTCCAGTTTTTCGGCATACAAATCCTGGGCGATGACAATCTCGGTCATGTGTTCCAGATAGGAAGGTGCGATCGAAAAAGAGCTTAAGTGATACAGGCTTCTGGCGCCAAAGCCGACTTCTTCTTTAAGCTCACGGTTTGCGGCATCCAGGAAGGATTCACCGGCGTCGGTCTTGCCCTTGGGCAAACCCAGCTCATAACGATGCACGCCGGCGGAATATTCCCTGATCAACAATACCGTTTCCGCATCCAGCATCGGCACAATCAGCACCGCCCCGCCCGAGCCGCTTCGAGCCAAGCGTTCGTAGTTGCGCAACTGGCCATTGCTAAACTCAATATCCAGCGATTCAATGCGGAATAATCGGCTGGTAGCGATAGTTGTTTTGTTACGGATGGTTGGTTTTTCAGCCATTGTGCTATTTTATTAAGTATTTTTTACAAATATAACGCACTCTGATGATTGATTGGAAAAAAATTGATACCGTTTTGCTGGATATGGACGGAACGCTGCTGGATTTGAATTTCGATAATCATTTCTGGAAGGAGTTCGTTCCGCTTAAATTTGCCGAAAAACAGGGCTTGTCGATTGATGCTGCAAAGTTGCAGTTGCAGCCGCGCTTTAAAAGCATGGAAGGCAAGTTGGAATGGTATTGCCTGGATTACTGGAGCGATGTTTTAGAGCTGGATATTGCCGGGTTGAAAGCGGAAATTTCCGGGTTAATCGCGGTATTGCCGCATGTCACGGAGTTTCTGGAAAAAGCGCATCAATCGCCCAAAAAGGTGTATTTAGTCACCAATGCGCATCGGGGCAGCCTGGGACTTAAGATGGAAAAGACCTGCTTGCAGGTGTTTTTCGACGACATTATCAGCTCCCATGATTTGGGGATTCCCAAGGAACACGCCGACTTTTGGCGGTTGCTGCAACAGCGCGTGCCGTTTGAAAAGCAAACCACGGTGTTGATCGATGACAGTCTAGCTGTGCTTAATTCAGCCAGACAGTTCGGTATAACGCATTTAATTTCGGTGAGCAGGCCCGATAGCAAACTGCCTAAAAAAGAAATAACCGCTTATCCGGCTATTGAGGATTTTCGGGAGTTGATGGCTGGGCTTTAGGCTACCCTATAGACATTAATGATTAATTCACCACGAAGACACGAAGTTCACGAAGGGAAAAGCTAAAGTAAAAACTTTGTGTTCTTCGTGTCTTCGTGGTGAATAAAAAATTTTTATTCACATTACGCGCTTAACTGGTTGTCCGTGGTTGCTACGTATTTTTATTATGATTCGGACGTTTTCCCTGATACTCGGTTTTGATTTTTTCAGGTCTTCTTTCCGGTTTTACAATTTCAGCTAAAAGATCATCCGTAATGGGCAGAACCGGAATTTTCTGCTCAATGTACTCTTCGATATCCGGCATTGAATACGCATATTCCTCACAGATAAAACTGATCGCGACACCGCTGGCGCCAAAGCGCGCCGTGCGGCCGATCCGGTGTACATAATCTTCCACATCCTGCGGCAGATCGTAATTAATCACATGCGAAACATCGGCAATATGCAGGCCGCGGGCCGCAACATCGGTCGCAATCAATAAGGTGATTTTGTTTTCCTGAAAATCGCTCAACAAGCGCTGGCGTTTGTCCTGCGGCACATCACCGCTGAGCGCGGCAGTTTTATAGCCGTTAGCGTTGAGGGTGTCGTCCAGTCGTTCGGCACAGCGCTTGGTGTTAACAAAAATAATGCTGCGTTGCGGTTGGTGCTGATTCAATATGCCGACCAATAACGGAATTTTTTGCTCGTTCGAGGGGCAAAATGCGCTTTGCTGGATGGCTTTGGAGGTGACTTCTTCGGTTTCGATGCGAATCAAAACCGGGTTGTTCATGTGCTCATAAGCCAGCTCGGTCACTTTGTAAGACAAGGTTGCCGAGAACAACATATTCAGGCGCTGTTCCGGCGGCGGCATGCGCCGTAATAAAAAGCGGATGTCCTTAATAAAACCCAAATCGAACATGCGGTCGGCTTCGTCCATCACCGTGACTTTCACGTTATCCAGGGTGAACGCATTTTGCCGGTAAAAGTCGATGATGCGACCGGGGGTGCCGATGATAATATCGACATTGGACTTTAGGCTGTCCAGTTGCTTTTGGTAGTCGGTGCCGCCGTAAATAAGCGCCAATTTAAGATTAAGATGCTTGCCCAGTTGCAACGCATCCTTGTGGATCTGGATGGCCAGCTCGCGGGTTGGCGCAAGAATAATGGCCCTGGGATATTTGATTTGCTTGCTTTTGGCAACGACTTTTGGCGCGGGTTTTTCTGTCTCTATGTCAGCGTCGGTTTGTGCCTCTGCTTCTGCATCGTCCTCGGCGTCATTAATCAAATGCTGAAAAGTGGCCAGCAAAAAAGTGGCGGTCTTGCCGGTTCCGGTTTGAGCTTGTCCCGCAATATCCTTGCCCCGTAACGATAAAGGTAGAGCTTGTCTTTGGATCGGGGTGCAGTGATTAAAGCCGGCATCTTTTAAGCTGCGTAAGATAGAGTCAGACAGTTCAAGATTGCTGAAGCGAATTTCTGTTAAATGTGTATTGTTCATAGGCTATAGCATAACGTAAAAATCAAAACAGCTGAAATTGATTGACTACCAGCTTTATCCCTCCTATAGTTTTGTTTTTAAATTTTTGGAGAAATAGTGTGAGCGATTCAGTCCTTCATGTAGGCGATAGTGAGTTTAACGAAACTGTTATTAAAGCTGCGGGTCCCGTACTGGTTGACTATTGGGCTGAATGGTGCGGACCGTGCAAAATGATTGCACCGATTCTGGATGATATTGCCAAAGAATATGCAGGCAAGCTGACCGTTGTAAAATTAAACATCGACGAAAATCCTGAAACTCCTCAACACTACGGTGTGCGCGGCATTCCAACATTGATGCTGTTTAAGGATGGCGAAGTGGAAGCGACTAAAGTAGGCGCATTGTCGAAATCGCAGCTTGCCGCTTTTCTCGATAGCAATATTTAAACTCATGACCTCCATGGGCAGATATTTGCTCCTGCAATATCTGCATTCCCCTCTTCCCTGTGGGTTATGGAGCGAATGCAGAATGATTGCCCGGAGCACACTGCCCCCAATTACTTAGATCTCAGGCCTGTCACAAAAGGTTGGACGGGGCTGAGTACTTGAGTTACACTTATGCGGTGCGATAATCATGCGCACCCAATCATATCGTCCGATAAACTACACCCCTGAATTATTCCTGTCCTAGTAGTTGCGGTTTAACACCGTATGTACTTTTCCTTGAGTTATCTTTTATATGAATCTAACTGAGTTAAAACTAAAACAAATAAGTGAAGTTATTGAAATCGCCGAGTCTCTCGGGCTTGAAAATGTAGCCAGATCACGAAAGCAGGATTTGATTTTTGCCATCTTGAAAAAACAGGCAAAGGCGGGCGACGATATATCAGGCGACGGCGTTCTAGAAATTTTACAGGATGGTTTTGGTTTTTTACGGACACCGGGTTGTTCTTATCTAGCGGGTCCTGACGATATTTATGTTTCACCCAGTCAAATCAGACGATTTTCTTTAAAGACCGGCGATACGATTAGCGGAAAGATTAGACCCCCCAAAGATAACGAACGCTATTTCGCAATGCTCAAGGTTGACCAGATCAATTTTGAACCCCCCGAAAATACCAAAAACAAGATCACCTTCTCAAACCTGACCCCCTTATTCGCTAAACAACGATTCGTCCTTGAACAGGGCAATGGCACCAGCGAAGATTTAACCGGCCGAATGATAGATTTGATCGCCCCTATCGGAAAAGGCCAGCGCGGTTTGATCGTATCGCCGCCTAAAGCCGGTAAAACCATGATTCTGCAAAGCTTGGCGCAGGCGATTGCAGAACAGAATCCCGAGTGCTATCTCATTGTTTTACTGATAGATGAGCGTCCCGAAGAGGTCACGGAAATGGAGCGTTGCGTTCGCGGTGAAGTTATTTCCAGCACCTTCGACGAACCGGCAACCCGGCACGTACAAGTTGCAGAAATGGTCATCGAAAAAGCGCGTCGATTAGTCGAGCATAAACACGACGTGGTCATTTTGTTAGACTCGATTACGCGTCTGGCCAGAGCTTATAACACTGTCGTGCCTTCGTCAGGCAAGATCTTAACCGGCGGTGTCGATGCGAATGCGCTGGAAAAACCGAAACGCTTCTTCGGTGCGGCGCGGAATATAGAAGAAGGCGGCAGCTTGACTATTATCGCCACTGCGCTGGTTGATACCGGTTCAAGAATGGACGAGGTCATCTACGAGGAATTCAAAGGTACCGGCAACATGGAGCTGCATCTGGATCGCAAAATTGCCGAGAAAAGAATTTATCCGGCGATTAATATCAACCGTTCCGGCACACGTCGGGAAGAGTATTTGGTTGATCCCGATACCTTGCAAAAAACCTGGATCTTGCGCAAGATTCTTCAACCCATGGATGAAACCGCAGCTTCAGAGTTCCTGATCGGCAAGCTTAAAGATTTTAAAACCAACGCAGAGTTTTTCGATTCGATGAAGCGGTAGGTTTTATAAGACAGATACCCAATAGCGCAACATCATTTGGTGTTGCGCTATTGGGTCGTTAAAGGCTAATGATCAAGCCTTTGGCGGCACATAGCCTTCCGGCATTTCGTTGTTACCTTCAAACAGAAACTTGGTTCTTTCCTCGGCTAAAAACGCTCTGGCTTTCGGGTCAAAGCTGGCCAGTTTCCCCTCATTAATCAGCATGGTTTGCTTGGCTAACCATTCCTTCCAGGCTTGTTTGGATACCTTTTCAAATATTTCCTGACCTTTGGGACCCGGAAAAGGCGGTGCATCCAAGCCTTCGGTCTCTATTCCCAATTTTACGCATTTAACCAGTCTCGTCATTTTATTCTCTTGTGTGATTGTTGAAGCAGCAGCTTAATCGGCGCGGCTAAGCCAAGCTTATTAACCTGTTCAGCTTTATACCAGACAGATTGATCGGCTTCCATCACAATATTTATAGGGTTATCGGATTGAATAAGCAGCGGCGTGTAATCCAAATGATAATGGGAAAAGGTGTGGCGCCGGGTTGCCAGCGTCTGTTGGTCGGCAATATGAATACTCTTGGTTAAGCACCAGTCGTGTGCCGCCTTAATGCTGTCGAATTCCGGCAGGCTCCACAAACCGCCCCAGATACCGGTTGGGGGCCTTTTTTCAAGCAATATCCGGTTGTCGGCATCACTCAGCAGTAAAAAGGTAAGTTGCTTGACCGGCAAGGTCTTGGCAGGTTTCGGCGTCGGGAATGCCGAACTATTACCGGCAAGTCCGGCTAAACAATCGGCATTAAGCGGACAGGCCGCACAAGCAGGCTTGCTGCGGGTGCAGAGGGTTGCGCCCAAATCCATCATGGCCTGGGTGTAATCCGCGACACGATCGATAGGGGTTAGTCTGGCACTGATTGCCCACAGTTCCTTGTTGACTGCGCTATTGCCCGGCCAGCCGGAAACGGCTCTAAACCGGGTTAGCACCCTTTTGACATTGCCATCAAGAATCGGGTGGCTTTTATTAAAGGCGATGCTCAATATGGCTCCCGCCGTTGACAGGCCTATGCCGGGTAATGCAATCAGTTCATCCGGCGTATCGGGAAAACGGCCGCGTTCGGCAATAAGTTGCGCTGTTTTGTGCAGGTTGCGGGCGCGTGCGTAGTAGCCCAACCCCGACCAAAGATGGAGAACTTCATCAACAGGCGCGTTCGCCAAACTCGCAATATCGGGAAACTTTTCTATAAAAGTATTGAAATAAGGAATAACGGTAGCGACCTGGGTTTGCTGCAACATGGTTTCGGAAAGCCACACGCGGTAAGGCGTAAGATTTTTTTGCCAGGGCAGGTCCTTACGACCGTATTGATCGAACCAGGCGAGGATGTTCTGTTGAAAAGCGGATGGACTCATAAGAGGCAAAAGACGAAAGATGAAGGGCGAAGGGGCGTGTAATTTAAGGGCTGTTTTTTTCGCCCTGTGACTCTCGCCTTTTGTATGCTCCCCCTCATTTCAACAGACCTTTCAACAGATTGCCCAGGCCAGGGCCTATTTTTTTGTCGAGTTTATCGATTAGTTTTTCAACCTTGGCTTTGTTCTTATCGGTCAATAATGAAGCTATGTTTATCGTATACGTCGGGTTGCTGAGCGTTCCTGCAATATCAATGGCTACAGCGCCTTTAACTTGTTCCGGCTCAGCGCTAGCGGCATCTGAATCAAGCAATTTTGCATCGATTTTATAGTCCAGCGCTTCAGAATTGAGGTTTACGTTGCCTTTGCCGTCGACACGCAATTTGGAGGACTTGGCCGCAAGGTCGTTATTCTGGATCAGGCCGTTAGTGATCGTGGCCGTGCCGCTCATTTCCGAAAATAGCGTCTGGTCGTTTTTATTGTCCGAGGGCAAAGCAGAACCTTTAATGATCGCCTTGCCTTCATCAATGATTTTTTGCAGATTAAAACCTTTGATCACGCCGTCTTTGAACAGGAAACTTAACTGGCCGTTGAGCGACGCTTTCAATTCGTCTGCTTTGCGCCCCTGTCCTTGCAGCTGTGCGGATGCGTCAACAATGCCGCTCATTTTAGCTTCACCCTTGTAATCTTTCAGCAAAGGTTCGATTTGCACATGGTCTATTTTTTCGGTTACCGCCAATGCCGGTTTGTCGCCATGCGTATCCATGCTGAGATTGCCGGAATAGCTACCTTGGTAAAATTGCTTGACCGATTGTTGCGTGGTAACTACGCCGTTTTTACTGCTCAAGTTTATATGGATGTCCTGCATTGCCAAACTCTTGACTTTAAGTTTGCCGAGCGACACTGTGCCATCGGCATTGAGTTTTCTCAAGGTTTCAACAGGCAAAGCGGAAAGGCCGGCAGCCAATAAAACGGCTGGGCTGGCGATGGATTTGGATGATTTATCGGCAGGGGACAAATAACGATCGACATCAAGCGCATCAATGTCCAAGTTGAAGCTGATAACCGATTGGGCAAAGTCTTTAATATTGATAGCGCCTTTAATCTGGGTATCGTCCAGGGTTAGTCCCAGATTTTGCAGATCGGCCGAGTCGGCGGTCGCGGTCAAGTCAAAGTTGGCGGATAGCTTGCTTAGGGCATTGGCATCCTGCATTGCGGGCAGGGAGATCGCCAGTTGCTGCAACACTTTGGCGGGACTGAATGGCGCAACGGTCACAGGTCCCTGAAAAGAGGGTTTGTCCTTAATAGAAGTGCCGGTCATTTCGGCAGTAGCGAGCGTCACATCGCCCGATTTGAGCTGCAACCCGTAAATTTTGGCCGTTTGTTGGTTCATATCCAACGCTGCGTCGGCGATGGTTAAGGCCGTTGTTAACGATTTTCCGGGAACGTTTTCGCCTGATGACGTTACTTGCAGATCGCTATGGCGTAGCGCAAAAGTGTCGAGTTTTTCATTAACGGTTAATTCGGTGTTTAGTTTGATGGCTTGGATCGACTTGGACCCGGCTTCCACAGCGGTCATGGAAACGGCGATGCCTGCCGGTTCATCAAAGGTGAATTTATCGGTATTCAGATTAAGGTCTTTTAGTTCGATGTGCTTTTCGGTTTTCAGGTCGTCCCAGTTAATCCGGGCATTTTCAATAGCCATGCCGCCGATGGTAAACGTCATCGGTGTTGTTGTGGGGATGGGTTGTTCATCCTGTTTGTCGACGACAGCGACAGCGGGTGCCGCGGGTTGGGTGGTTAGGTCATCCCAGTTGGCGATGCCCTGTTTGTTTTTGGCAAGATTTAAAATCAGGCCTTTTAAAACAATGCGGCTGACTTCTATTTTTTTTGATAAAAGCGGCAGTAACAGCACTGTCACATTGCTTTCTTCGATGGTCGCAAAGGGTCGGTCTTGAAACCCCGGCGCATTGCTCAGGGCAATTTTTCCTGTTGAAATGCCGAACCAGGGGAACAGCGAGAGTTTTAATTCACCGTCCAATGTCAGCTCCCGGCCGGTTTTGCCTTTAACGGCGGCGGCAATTTCAGGTTTAAAGTCATTGGGGTCGATGACGAATGGCAGGATGCAGGCGAGGGCTATCAGCAGCAAAGTCATTGCGGCAATTGTCGAGAGGATGATTTTGAACGGTTTTCCCACACTATTCTCCTTGCGTAAAAAATGTAATGACGATCAATTATGGAATATGATTATCTACTTATAACAGCTGTTGCCAGTTAAACGCTAATTGGGTAGAGTCTAAATCAGTGTCTGTTTATTATAATTAAAAAATGAGGTGTAAAAATGTTGCATTTAGCTAGATTTGCTGCAATTGCGGTTCTGGTATGGTTTTATATGACCGCAAAGGAAAAGGGGGAATCACCCATTAACTGGGCTATCACAGGTCTGATTGGCTATTGGATTACCTGGTGGATGGTTAAGCTGACGGTGGTTTCCGCTTTATCGGGCATGGTTGCTAAAAATCCCACAGGAACTTTTTTGCTTGTGCAAATACCCGCTTTATGTGCAATCGGTGCGGCTTTTTTAATCAGAAAGAAGTTGTTGGCGGATGCTGCTGAAAAAGATTAAACAGGTAGATAAGACGCGGTCACTATTTTATTCGTGGGATTAAACTCCCTGTTTTTTGATTAATAACGTTCAATAAAGTATAACGCTGTAAGACTCGGGATGAGGTGAAGCGGCGTTTTCTTTGATTCTAATGGGTAAGATAAACTGATGCGGGACTAGCTTCCAAAGCTGATTTTGCCGTCAATAAGCCGAAAAACCGTTTTACCCCGTTCCTCGTGGGCCTTCCATATCTGGGTGCCGATCCGGACTTCAACACCGTTACAGAGAGCCTGTTCCACAACAATTTTGGCATATTCCGCAAACGACATTTCGGCGAGAAGGCTTTCCTGATCGGCTTGGTGCCGGGCAATTTCGGTCGTCAGATTGTCCAAGGTACGGCGGGCCTTATCTAACAGTCCGTTTTTGTCTTTTTCGGGATTGTTTTCAATGAAGGTGATAATCTTTTTTATATCGTCCTGGTTCTTTTCATTTGTCTCAATCTCACGTTTAATGCCGTCCAGTTGCTGCTGGGTATGCGGATTCAAGCCTGCCTGAATATAGGTTTTGATACCGGCGTCAGAGCCAATTGAGACCGCTTGTATTAGCATCATTGCACGGGCGCTACCGCCGATGATGAGTCCTTTTTTTCCGCCGGGCTTTCCAACTAAAATTTGATTCATCGCAGTCAATTGATTATTCATGGAATATTCTTCAATGACGATGCTGGTGCCGGCTTCAATACTGACATATTTGGCAAAACGGGCACTAACCGAACCTTTACAAGAAATTTTTCCTCCCATTGATAGTGTCGAAGCAGCGCTGGAATCACTGTTGCCAATCAGGCCGCCTTTGATACTGATATTTCCACCGGCTTCCAGTTCCGCAGCTTCAACGGTTCCGCCTACGAATATGTCGTTTAATGCGTAAACCTTCATTCCTTCCATAACATCACCCAAAATATTAATCGTACCGTCGAAGCTTAAGTTTCCGGACGAGATATTCACCTGCGGCACGGTGATAGTGGGTGACACCATAACGCCATTAGGAATCAGCAGTGGCTGGCCGACGATCGCAGACAGCAATAAGTCGTTATCGTCAGGATCAAACATGGAGCCTTTTAGTTCCGAGGTAAAAGGCGTATTTCGGCTGGGCTTTGGGATAAGTATTTGCCCCAGGATGTTTTGCCCATTTTTTCCTTCGGTTGGGAGGGTGCGGCGCATGAGTGGATCGCCTTGTTTCACCAGAATAAGACTCCCAAGATTACGAAAATCGGCGATGCCGTGTTCATTTATTTGGGGGCGTCGTTCTTGCATTTCCGGCACCAGGCTATGGAATTGCGCATCAAGACCCGGCACGGCCGGCGTGCCTTGAGCAATGATGTAATCGGTGGCTTTGCCTTCTTTCAGGACGGCTTCGATTTCAGTGCTCGTGATGAGGCCGCTGACGATGCCTTTTTCTTTCAGGGATCGACGAATCTGATCAAAGGTGACCGGATCGCCTCCATACGCAGGGGTCATGGTGAGCCAGGCGGTCATCTTATCGTCGGAGACTTTGATGATGAATTCGCCATCCCGGCGCTCGCCGATTTCCAGGATAAAGCCGGCATTGCTGTTGTTGTAGGTCTGCACTAAACGCGAAAGCGCTTTTTCATCCAGGAACAGGTTGGATTGGTTCTGCCTGGCCAGTATTTCCCTTACCGCAGTTGCATCAATAGTAACCTTCTCTCCATCTGGTTCGTACACGGCAAGTAATTTATTGTCTCCGTCCAGTCTGAATGTCAGTGCGTCTTTATGTGTCACTTCGATCACTGTTCGCTCCTTAGACAAAATGCATAACGCTACCGGATATCAAAATATTCTGCATGGTTTAAATTTAATTATGTGATGCTTATCACAGTTTTATGAGCGTAAGACGTTAGAGCGCTCAAGTCGGTTTATGAGGTTCCGGATACTACAAAGAGTGGACAAATACAGAAAACGCTAGTGGCGGCAGGATGGCATAACGCGGCATTCGTTGAAACGTAAAAACCAGTTGTGCTCAGCTTGCGCGTTATACCGGTACCTTCATCAAGTTCCACCGTACCAAGAGTCGAAAAACGCTTTACTTTGTTTTCAGACATATCTTGTTTCGTGCTTCGATTATGTTGAGAATAGCCGCACATTATCGAGTAACACCCAATATCACCATGAACCTAAAAAAACGCCTGGATATTTTTGACCGACTGGCCGCAGCCATACCTGAACCGACCACGGAACTGCACTACACCAGCACCTTTGAATTATTAATTGCGGTTGTTTTATCGGCTCAGGCGACCGATAAAGGCGTCAACAAAGCGACCGCCAAATTATTTCCCGTCGCCAATACGCCTGGCGATATTTTGGCGCTGGGCGAGACGGGCTTGAAAGAGTACATCAAGACCATCGGGCTGTTTAATAGCAAGGCCACCCATATCATCACGCTTTGCAGGCAGTTGCTTGATAAGCATGCAGGCGAGGTGCCGCAAACGCGGGAAGAGCTGGAGGCGCTGGCGGGAGTCGGTAGAAAAACCGCCAATGTTATATTGAATACCGCCTTTGGACGGCATACGATTGCGGTGGACACGCATATCTTCAGGGTTGCCAACCGTACCGGCATTGCGCCCGGTAAAAATGTGCTGGAGGTGGAGCGCAAACTGGATAAATGGGTGCCTAAACAACATAAGAAGGATGCGCATCATTTACTGATTCTGCATGGCCGTTACACCTGCATTGCCAGAAAGCCGCGCTGCGAAAGCTGTGTTATTGAAGATTTGTGCGAGTATGAGCATAAAACCGGACATCAAGATGACGACACGGCAAAAGGGGCAACCAGTCGATTTATTGAATAGAAGGATATTCATTCTTTATTCAGTCGATTTTGATATGATGAGCGGCATTCGATACGTTCTGCGTATCGATTCATCTTCCGGGTTAACAGCCGGGAACGAATTGAAGCTCGATGTTTTTATCTCAACACTCTGGAGTCAACATGAAAAAAATCAATAAAACACCTCTAGCTGCTGCAATGGGTGCTGCTTTTTTGTCTACTTTTGCTGCAACTGCGGTTAATGCCGAAGCTAATCCTTTCGGTATGACTGAAATGTCTGCCGGTTACATGCAAGTTGCTGCTGCCGATAAAGCGGCTGAAATGAAATGCGGCGCGGAAATGGGCGGCATGGAAAAACCTAAGGCGGCGGAAGGCGCGTGTGCAGGCAACAAAAAAACTGATGCGACTAAAGCGACTGAAGGAAAATGCGGCGAAAGCAAATGCGGCGCCATGATGCAAGGCGGCAAAATGAAACCCGGTATGGAAGCGGCTTGCGGCGCGATGATGAAAGGCAAAGAAGGCTCATGCGGCAACATGCCTAAAGACGCAACCGGCAAATAAACCTAAGCGTAGTACTCGGGAGGGCATGATCATCATGCCCTCCAATTCCCCCTCAAATCAAATCAAGGTGTTCTTATGGACACAACTCAAAATCTTGTTCACGGCGCCGGTTTAGGCCTTAGGCGGTCTTTTTTAAGCCAGATTGTCGAATCCCCACCCGAAGCGGTCGGCTTTTACGAAGTCGCGCCGGAAAACTGGATCACCATCGGTGGAAAATACGCCAAACAATTTCGCGCGATGACCGAGCGCTTCGATTTTATCTGCCACGGTTTATCGCTGTCGATAGGCAGCACCGACCCGCTCGATGAAAAATTCGTCCGTGAAGTCAAACAGTTCATGGCCGAGCACCAAATCAAGTTTTACAGCGAACATTTAAGTTATTGCAGCAAAGACGGGCATTTATACGACCTGATGCCGATTCCGTTTACCTCGGAAGCTGTCACTCACGTCGCCGGTCGGATCAAGCGTGTCCAGGATATTCTGGAGCAAAAGATAGCCATCGAAAACGTGTCCTATTACGCGGCACCGGGACAGGAAATGGCCGAGATCGATTTTTTCAATGCCGTTATCGAAGAAGCGGACTGCGATGTGCTGATCGACATCAACAATATTTACGTGAACAGCGTTAACCACGGTTACGATGCCGAAGCTTTTTTAAAAGCCATGCCCGCGCACCGTATCGCTTATGCACATATCGCAGGGCATTATGTCGAGGCTGAGGATTTTCTGGTCGATACCCACGGCGCTGACGTGATCGACCCGGTCTGGAAGCTGTTAGGCAAAGCCTATGAGCTTTACGGCGTGTTTCCGACGCTGTTGGAGCGGGATTTTAATATCCCGGCCATGGAAGAATTAATCAAGGAAGTTAACACCATCAGCACTATACAAAAAGCCTGGGAAACCCAACATGCAAAGCAATTCGCTTGAATCTGGTATGAAAATCGATTTTAAAGCCAAACAGCTTGAATTTGCGGCGTACATCAGGGATCCCGAAAACAATCCGCCGCCTGCCGATGTCCAGCCGCAACGCATGGCGATGTATCGCGAACTGTTTTTTAACAACATCGACAGCTTTTTGTCCGCCAACTTTCCGGTGTTGCGGACACTACTGAATGACCGGCAATGGTTTGAGCTGGGGCAGGATTTTTTTGCCAAGCATGTCAGCCGCTCGCCGCATTTTTCGGAGATCCCGGAAGAGTTTCTGGATTATCTGCAAAACGAGCGGGACAGTTCGGAGGATTTCCCGTTTATGCAGGAGCTGGCGCATTACGAATGGGTGGAAATGGCCTTATCGATCGCCAAGGAAACCGTGCCTGATCATCACCAGGATCTGGATAACCTACTAAACCTGCGCATCCGGTTGTCGCCTTTAGCCTGGCCGCTAGCCTATCAATATCCCGTCCAGAAAATATCGCCCGATTTTTTACCAGAAGCGGCACCGGAACTAGCCACCTTCCTGATTGTTTATCGCAATCAGGATGACGAGGTTAATTTTATAGAAATCACCCCGATCACTTACCGGTTGCTGCAAATAATTCAGGAGCATGAAGAGGTGTTGGCAGCGGATTGTTTAAAGCAGGTTGCCGAGGAATCGAATCATCCCAATCCTGAAATGATTATGGCAGGCGGCTTGCAAATACTAAATGAACTGGCTGAGAAGACGGTTATTGCGGTTGTTGATCTGGGTAGGCCGGAATAAGGCCATTCAAGCGCGTAGCGCGAGATGGCGTTACCTACATGGATGTAGGTAAGGGGCGTGAGCAGGAGCGGAAGCTTTTCCGGCTTTTGGGAAGGTGTGTTGCCGGAAACGCCTGTTCTCGCTGTCGCGTTTGGCAACGCAGGAGCGTTGCTGAGTGCGTTCCCACGCCGGAGCGTGGGAACGATAAAATGCCTCAAGCCAATCAGTTAGCCTGCTGCGGTGCTCTGGAAAAATCCGGACCTTTAGGATGAGCATTCTGTTGCAGGCAATGATAAGCCGCATTTTCATACTTGATGACTAAAGATTGGGCATTTTTATGCTCACCGATAAACTTCTCGGCTTCCTCGGCGGTCAAATCCTTCATCAAAAATTTGGCTATGCACATGCAAGGCGTGGCGTAGCGCACTTTATCGAATTCTTTATTGGTCGAGTTTTTCAATTCCCTGTCTACGCATTGGCTGGCGAAATCATGCTCAAACTTGTGCTTTTGTATATCGGTTACTTCGCCATCGTGGGAGTGATCGAATGGATTATGCACAACGTTGGCGGCTGCCGGTTTCGCCGCGGCGGTTTTTTGTTCATCATCCGAACAGCCGGTAACCGCCAGTGCGATAACCATGCTGGTCAGGGCGGCAAAAAAGAAATTCTTGGTAAAGGTAGGCGTTTTCATAAGTTTAAATCGTAAATAGTTTCAGAATTTAATAGTAAGGTTAATCGAACTTTATCATTTTATTAAGACTCGTTCTACTCATCTTCGTCGTTCATATCAAGATGTTTACAAATAGCGCTACTCGTTGCGCACCTGTTTTCGTTATCATGGGGCTTTTCATTCGTGACCTTCACCCATGTCTTTTATTAAAAATCTCGAACCCGAATTTGCAGCGCTGCCAGATGAGCTAAGAGCAACGGTAATTGCTTCACTGACAAAATGGGATGAACGGGTTACGGAGCTTAAGCTCAATATCACGCAAACGCCGGAGTTTAGTGCGGCTATCGTCAAGGTCTGGTGTTCCAGCCTGTTTGTTGCCGAAAGCTGTATCCGCAAGCCCGAGCTGCTGATCGATCTGGTCAATTCCGGCGATTTATCGGCAATTTATAATGACAACAGTTATGCCGAAAAATTAGCGTGCAAGCCGGTTGAGACGCAAGCCGAGTTATCGCCAGGGACGGTGTGTATGCCGCAAGCCTGCCGGGAGCAGGCGCGGTTAATGACAAAACTGCGCGACTTCCGGCGCAGGGAAATGGTCAGGATTGCCTGGCGGGATTTGGCCGGATGGGCCGAATTATCCGAAACGCTGACTAATCTATCGTGGCTGGCGGATGCCTGTATCCAATATGCGCTGGATTTTCTCTATCAGGAAGCCTGCGAACTACGCGGCACGCCGTTATTATCCGACGGCAGCGCGCAGCAGATCGTGGTGTTGGGCATGGGCAAGTTGGGCGCTTACGAGTTGAATTATTCTTCGGACATCGACCTGATTTTTGCCTACGCGGAAGACGGCGTGTTGCAGGACAGGAAAGAAACGACGTATGGCGAATTTTTCACCAGGCTGTGCCGCAATCTGGTGAAAGTCCTGGACGAGATCACCGTAGACGGCTTCGTATTCCGCACCGATATACGCTTACGCCCTTATGGCGACAGCGGGCCGATCATCATGACTTTTGACGGCATGGAAAACTATTACCAGACCCAGGCTCGGGAATGGGAACGTTATGCGATGATCAAGGTGCGTCAGGTCGCGGGCGACTTTAAAACCGGTGCGCAGCTGATGGCCATGTTCAGGCCTTTTGTCTACCGGCGTTATCTCGATTATGGCGCGTTTGAGGAGTTGCGTTCTTTAAAGGCGCAGATCACCCAGGAGTTGCGGCGTAAAGACCGCATGGAAAATATCAAGCTCGGGCCCGGCGGCATACGCGAAATCGAGTTTATCGGGCAGGCTTTTCAACTGATACGCGGGGGCAACGACAAAGCCTTGCAAACCCGCCCCATTCTGGATGTGTTGCAACTATTGGGCGAGCGGGAGTTGCTGGCGCCAAAAGACGCAGACCAGCTAAACGAGTCATACCGTTTTCTGCGTCGGGTGGAAAACCATATCCAGCAATACCAGGACCAACAAACCCACGATTTGCCGACAGACCCCGCAGTGCAGCGAATATTGGCGTATTCGCTGGATTATGCGGACTGGACCGGCTTTAAACAGGACCTGGACAAGGTAAGAGCGCAGGTACACGAAGTATTCGACCAGGTTTTTTCGCTATCGAAACAGGATGGTTCGACAGGCTCACCACGAACGGGAATAATTTGGGCTTGCGTGGCGGATGAGTCGGAGTTGATGGGGCATCTAAAAGAATGCGGCATTCAAGACACCGGCAGCATACTCGCCGCAATCAAAGACTTTAAAAATTCCATAGCCGTCAGAAGGCTGACAGCCAAAGGCGCGGGCGTGCTTGATCGATTAATGCCGCAATTGATAGAGGCCATGCAGCAGGTCGATAACCCGGATGAAACCCTGATGCGGATACTCGGCTTGTTTGAGGCGGTCGCGGGCCGGAATGTGTATTTATCGTTATTGTCTGAAAACCCCGGAGCCTTGGCGCAATTGATCAAGCTGTCATCGGCCAGCCCATGGATTTGCGATTATTTATCGCAATGCCCGGTGTTGTTCGACGAACTGCTGGATACCCGCTCCCTGTACGAGCCGCTCAAAAAAGCCGATCTTGACCAACAGCTTAAGGTATTGCTGGCTCAAATTGAGGTACAGGATCTTGAGCAGCTGATGGTCGTACTACGCCAGTTCAAGCAATTGAATGTGCTGAGAGTTGCCGCCGCCGACATTATGGGCGCAATCCCGCTGATGGTGGTCAGCGATTACCTGACCTATATCGCCGAAAGCATCGTCGGGCATGTTGTCGAACGTGCGTGGCTGATGCTGACCGACAAGCACGGCTTGCCGCCGGTGCCGAGCCAGTTCCCGACTGGCTTGCGGCATACACACCATCCCTGGCGATATACCGATAATGCCGCCATCGGCTTTGCGGTTATCGGTTTCGGCAAACTGGGCGGGATCGAGCTGGGTTACGGCTCCGACCTGGATCTGGTGTTTTTGTACGATTGTCAGGACGGCAATGCGATGACCGACGGAGGCAAGCCGATTTCCTGCGCCCAGTTTTACGGCCGCTTGGGGCTGAAAGTCCGGCATATCCTCGATACCAAGATGCTGTCCGGCGTACTCTACGAAGTGGATATGCGGTTGCGCCCAAATGGCGATTCCGGCTTACTGGTCAGTCACATCAACGCCTATGAAGATTACCTGAAAAACCAGGCCTGGACTTGGGAGCTGCAAGCGCTGGTCAGGGGCCGGTTCATCGCCGGGGATGCGCAGCTGAAAGAACAGTATGAGGCTATACGCAGCCGGATTCTAAGCCTGCCCAGGGATACCGAGAGCTTGAAAAAAGAAGTCCGCGAGATGCGCGAGAAAATGCGCGAGGCCCTGTCTACCAAAGATAAGGACAAGTTTGACCTAAAACAAAGCAAAGGCGGTATTGCTGATATTGAGTTTATAGTACAATTTGGTGTATTGGATCAGGCGGCTCTTAATGTAGCGTTGACGACTTATACCGATAATGTAAGACTGCTTGAAGGCCTGCAACAGCAGGGATTTATGTCCAAAGCCGATGCGGAAACACTTAAAAACGCTTACTGCACCTATCGGGATTTCGGGCATAAACAGGTTTTACAAGGCGATAAGGCTGTTATAGATGAGGCCGAGGTCGCCGAAATGAGCGCCGAAGTCGAGCGGATTTGGCATGAGTACATGGAGTAGAGGCGATCCGGCAGGTCGCCCTTTTACAAAACGCGATATTTAAAAAAGGTCGACCTGCCGGATCGCCCCTACGTAATAAATAAACTTAATGTTGGAGAATAAATGATGACAATGGACGATAGAGACGGCGTTATTTGGCTGGATGGGCAATGGGTTGAGTGGCGCGAAGCTAAAGTCCATGTGTTGACGCATACCTTGCACTACGGCTTGGGCGTGTTCGAAGGTATAAGAGCCTATCACGCAGAAAAAGGCACTGCGATTTTCAAAATGCAGGATCATACCGATCGCCTGTTCCGTTCCGCGCATATCATGAATATGAAAATGCCTTACGGTAAAGACGAGCTGAATCAAGTTCAACGCGATGCGGTTGCCAAGAACAATTTGGACAGTGCCTATATTCGCAGCATGTGCTTTTTAGGTTCCGAAGGCATGGGCTTGAGAGCCGATAACCTGAAAGTGCATGTCATGGTTGCCGCATGGTCGTGGGGTGCGTATTTGGGCGCGGAAAGCATCGAGCAAGGCATCCGCATCCGCACATCGTCTTATACCCGCAACCATCACAACAGCACCATGTGCAAAGCCAAAGCCAACGGCAATTACATTAACTCCATCCTTGCGTTACAAGAAGCGCGCGCTAATGGCTACGATGAAGCGTTGATGCTGGATCATGAAGGCTTCGCGGCGGAAGGCAGCGCTGAAAACCTGTTTATCGTGCGTAACGGTAAAATTTACACGCCCGAAACCACTTCCGCATTGGAAGGCATTACCCGCGATACGGTCATGACCATTGCCAGAGAGCAGGGTTATGAAGTCATTGAAAAACGCATCACCCGTGACGAAATTTACGTGGCCGATGAAGCGTTCTTTACCGGCTCTGCGGCTGAAGTGACACCAATCAGGGAACTGGATAATCGCGCAATCGGTTCCGGCAGCCGCGGGCCGGTCACCGAGAAATTGCAGTCGCTGTATTTCGACTACGTGCATGGACGCAGAGACGATCATGCCGATTGGTTGACTTACGTTGCTTAAGTGTTTTTGAAAAATATTTAACCACGAAGACACGAAGATCACGAAGAAAGAGATATAAAACTTCGTGTCCTTCGTGCCTTCGTGGTTTAAAAATATAGTAATGTAAGGTCTTGAAAAAATATCACAAAATTCTAGTCGTCGGCCCCTCCTGGGTTGGCGATATGGTGATGGCGCAAAGCCTGTTTATCGCCCTGAAAAATACCCACCCGGACTGCCGGATTGACGTGCTGGCACCGTCATGGACATTATCCCTGCTGGAAAGAATGCCCGAAGTGACCAAAGCCATTGCCATGCCGCTGCCGCGCGGCAAGTTTGGCTTGATGGAGCGCATCAAACTGGGCTTGAGCCTGCGTTCGGAAGGCTACGATCAGGCTATCCTGCTGCCGAATTCATGGAAATCCGCAATCCCCCCGTTTTTCGCCAATATCCCCGTTCGTACCGGCTACATCGGCGAATGCCGCTGGGGCTTGCTTAACGACGCCAGAAAGCTGGACAAAAAACTGCTGACTATGACCGTGCAGCGTTTCGTGGCCTTAGGTCTGCCAGTTGATGCGCCTATGCCGCCGGCATGCCCAAAGCCCGCGCTAATGATCAGCAAGGATAGGCAGCAAGCTGTTATAGACAAGTTTCAATTAGCGTCAGCAGTTTCAGGGATTTTGGCCTTATGTCCCGGTGCCGAATACGGCCCGGCAAAGCGCTGGCCTACCGAATATTACGCCGAAGTTGCCCGGCAAAAGATAGACCAAGGCTGGCAAGTCTGGCTGTTCGGCTCCGATAAGGATAAAGCCGACGCAGCACAAATCAATAAGGACACCTCCGGATTATGCACCGATTTTACCGGCAGGACATCCATGGCCGAAGCGGTGGATTTAATGTCGCTGGCTAATACCGTGGTAACCAATGATTCCGGCCTGATGCATGTCGCCGCCGCGTTGGACAAAAAAATCATCGCCATTTACGGCTCGTCGGATCCCGGCTTTACGCCGCCGTTGAACGACAAGGCTCAGGTTATCTCGTTGAATCTCGAATGCGCGCCCTGCTTCAAGCGCGAATGCCCGCTAGGCCATACCCATTGCTTAACCGGCATCACGCCAGATCGGGTGCTTGATCTCATTAACACGTAGGGGCGATCCGGCAGGTCGCCCTTGTTCTAAATATCGTACATTGCCAGGGCGACCTGCCGGATCGCCCCTACGACCCATAATCAAAATGCTTTTATGAAAATCGCCATCGTAAAACTCTCGGCTCTGGGAGACATCGTCCATGCGATGGTAGCTCTTCAGTTCATCAAGGCGCATTCCCCCCAAATCCAGATCGACTGGATAGTCGAAGAGCGTTTTGCCGAGGTTTTAAAATACAATCCCGACATCGATAACATTCTGACGGTTAACCTGAAAGCCTTAAAAACCAACAAGGCCGGAATTTTTGCGCAGCTTAAAAAAATACGCGGCTATGCAAGCAACAACTATGACCTGGTTATCGACGCCCAAGGGCTGATTAAATCCGCTGTTACGGCCAAGTTGGTAGGAAAGCGAATCGCCGGATTCGATGCCACCTCCATCAGGGAAAAAGCCGCATCATGGTTTTATGACGTCAAAGTGGCCTGCGCTTACGATGCCAATACCATCGACAGAAATGCGTTGATCTTGTCCAGCCCGTTAGGGATTAACATCACCGCCGAGGAAATCCTGAGCAAAAAGCCGTTCCTGTTTTTCAACAACGAAGACCCGAAAATCTACGATTTCCTGGCAAAAGACCGACTCAATATAGTGCTGGTAATCGGTTCGACCTGGGACAGCCGCAATTATCCTGCCGCCAAGTTTGTAAAAATAGCCGAGGCCTTACAGCAAAACTGTCTGGTTATCTGGGGCAGCGAGCAGGAAAAAGCCACCGCAGAGTGGATGGCGACGCAATCCGACCTGATCAAAGTCATGCCTAAGCTGGATTTGAACAGCCTGAAAGCGCTGATAGCCAAAGCCAATTTACTGATCGGTAACGATACCGGCCCGACCCACATGGCCTGGAGCTTAAATAGGCCGTCCATCACCATCTTCGGCCCGACGCCGGTCAGCCGGGTTTACCAGACCGACATCAACAAAGTGGTCAAGTCCGCGTCAATCGTTAATCCGTATAAACTCGACAAGCAGGATTATTCGATTAAGGATATTGATGAGCAGGAGATTATCAAGCAGGCGAAGTTTTTATTGTCGTTGTGAATAGAACTGGATTCATGGCTTTTCCTCGATTCCACTAACCTTGAGTATGTCGAAGCACGAACGGACACGTTGTTAGTCCTGTAGGCCGGAATAAGCCGGTTCGAGCGATAGCGAGAACAGGCGTTTCCGGCAAACACCCCGGACTCGCCGGAAAAGCTTCCGCTCCTCGGCAACTGCTCCTGCGTTGCTCTACCTCCTGCATCCATGCAGTCGTGCTCACGCCCCTTATTACCTACATCCATGTAGGCAACGCCACCTCGCGCTACGCGCTTGGATGGCCTTATTCCGGCCTACGCCATTTTGATCGGGTTGGGGGGCGGACTCAATCTCGTCACCCCAGCCCGATTGTCATCCTATTTTTTTGCCGCTTGCATCTTCAGCAGCGCCAGTTTTTTCTTTTTTGCCCGCTCCGCTTTTTCAGCATCTTCTTGTTCCTTGCGTAAACATCGCGCATCGTAGCGCCGTTTTGCCTGTGCGGATTTCTGCGTTCGACTCTCTTCGTTATTGTTTGGCGGCGCGGCTTGCATGATGATGCAATCGACCGGACAAGGCGCTATGCACAATTCGCAACCGGTACATTCCGAGGCTATAACCGTGTGCATCAATTTTGCCGCGCCCACTATCGCATCGACAGGACAAGCGGCGATACATTTAACGCAACCGATGCAGTCTTCCTCGATAATAAACGCGACGCTTGGGGGCTTGTGCAGGCCGAATTCGGTATTCAGCGGCTTGGGAGAGACGCCTAATAAATCGGCCAAGCCTCGTATGCCCTCGTCACCGCCCGGCGGACACTGGTTGATGTCCGCTACGCCCGAGGCGATGGCCTCGGCGTAGGGGCGGCAGCCTTGAAAGCTGCATTGTCCGCATTGGGTCTGCGGCAGTAATGCATTGATTCGGTCGATCAAAGTAGGATTTTCGAACATAGGCATTTACGCAAGCCCTATAGCCGTCATTCCGGCTGCAAGGATAGGGGAGCTAGGATCGCGTCTGGAACAGCGATCGAGAGCAATGTATGGAGCAATTGCCGGGAGCACAGGGATGTGAAAAATAGACAAAAAAGGTTTCATGCGACTAAAAAAATGATTATCGATCCCCTGAGCATTGCCATCCATGGCGTCTGGATCCCGGCACAAATCTGTCTGGAACAGATTTGCATTAACCCGAAGGGCGTCAGGCAGGGAAAGCCTGACGTGAATCCCTGCCGGGATGACGTGCTTCGAAGATTCTTATGTTAATAGTTCCCACGCCGGAGCGTGGGAACGATAAAGATGGTTACTTAACCCGCATCCCCGGCTGCGCCCCTTCATCGGGACTCAAAACCCAAATATCCTTGCCGCCGGGACCTGCGGCAAGCACCATGCCTTCGGATAAGCCGAAACGCATTTTCCTCGGCGCAAGGTTGGCGATGACCAAGGTCAGTTTTCCTTCCAGATCTTCCGGGCTATAGGCGGATTTAATCCCGGCAAAGATGTTGCGGGTTTCATCGCCGATATCCACGGTCAACTGCAATAACTTGTCCGCGCCTTCGACGTGATCGGCCTTGATGATTCTGGCGATACGCAAATCCAGCTTGGCGAAATCGTCAAACTCGATGGTGTCGGCAATCGGTTCGAATTTTTTAGCTTTCACAGGCTCGGCGATTTTTTCCAGGTTTTCTTTGGACGCTTCGATAATCGCCGCGATTTTATCGGCTTCAACCCGCGTCATCAGCGGTTTGAATTCGTTGATTGCATGATTTAACAAAGGCTTGGCATCAACCGGCCAGGCTTGCGCTTCGATATTTAAAAAGCTTTCCGCATTGCCTGCCAACACAGGAAGCACCGGTTTCAAATAAACGGCCAGCAGTCGGAACAGGTTGAGTCCCATGGTGCAGACTTCGTGCAGCTCTTGATCCTTGCCTTCTTCCTTGGCGATCAGCCACGGTTTTTTCTCGTCGATATACTGATTGGCTTTATCGGCCAGCGCCATGATTTCGCGCATGGCTTTGCCGAATTCGCGGGCCTCGTAAAGTTCGGCAATTTGCGTGTTGGCGGTAACGAATTCATGGAACAGGGCTTGTTCCGAACATTGTTCCGACAACTTGTTATCAAAGCGTTTGGCGATAAAACCGCTGCAACGGCTGGCGATGTTGACCACTTTGCCGACCAGGTCGGAATTAACCCGTTGGCTGAAATCGTCAAAATTCAAGTCCAGGTCATCGACCCCGGCGCTGAGCTTGGCGGCAAAATAATAGCGCAGGTATTCAGGATTCAAATGATCCAGATAAGTTCTGGCTTTGATAAAGGTGCCGCGCGATTTGGACATTTTTTCGCCGTTCACGGTTAAAAAACCGTGCGCGAAAATCGCACTGGGCGTCCTGAAATGCGCGCCGCTCAACATCGCAGGCCAGAATAAGGCATGGAAATAGATGATGTCTTTGCCGATGAAATGATACAGCTCGGCGTCGCTGTTTTTGGACCAGAATTCATTGAAGTCCAGTCCCTGTTTATCGCACAGGTTTTTAAAGCTGGCCATGTAACCGATCGGCGCATCCAGCCACACATAAAAATATTTGCCCGGCGCATCGGGGATTTCAAAACCGAAATAGGGCGCGTCGCGGCTTATGTCCCATTGCTGCAAGCCGCCATCCAGCCATTCGGCCAATTTGTTGCTGACTTCGGGTTGCAAGTGACCGGCATGGGTCCACTCGCGCAACATGTCGCTAAAGTTGGCCAGGTCGAAAAAATAATGCACGGAATCTTTATCAACGGGTTTTGCGCCGGAAATCGCCGAAACCGCGTTTTTCAGTTCGGTCGGCGCATAAGTTGTACCGCAGACTTCGCAGCCGTCGCCGTATTGATCGGCCGCGCCGCATTTGGGGCATTCGCCTTTGATAAAGCGGTCGGACAAGAACATGTTCTTGACCGGATCAAAGGCCTGGGTAATGGTGCGCGAGCTGATGTGTCCGGCATCGCGTAAACGCTCGTAAACCAGCGATGACAAAGCCTTATTTTCTTCGGAATGGGTGCTGTGGTAATTATCGAACGCCACGCTGAATTCGGTAAAGTCGGCCAGATGTTCTTTGCCGACCTGGGCGATCAGTTGTTCCGGGGTAATGCCTTCGCGATCCGCCCTGAGCATGATCGGCGTGCCGTGCGTGTCGTCGGCGCAAACGTAATAGCAGAGGTTGCCGCGTTGTTTCTGGAAACGCACCCAAATGTCGGTTTGAATGTATTCAACCAGGTGACCGAGATGAATGGGGCCGTTGGCGTAAGGCAGTGCGCTGGTGACGAGGATTTTTCTATCTGACATAGTGTAAAAGCTCAAGCAATTCGAAGGCAAAATTAGCTGGTTATTATGGCATAAAATAAACGCAAGCTGCGATTATCGGGCATCTAAAAAGTGCAATATAGCGGGGGAGTCGGTAAAATGTTTTGTATCTTGAGCTAAATGCTTGGTTATTGATCAGGCGCATTTTATTGACACCTATGGAGCATGGACATGGCAAGCATCGAAAAGGCTGATGTAGAAGATCTTCTGCAAACATTCATCGACCCCAACAATGGAACCGATCTGGTTTCGGCAAAATCGGTCAAAGCCATCGTTATTGATGGTAACAACGTCAGCGTTAAATTGGAGTTGGGCTATCCCGCCAAAAGCTATATCGCCGAACTCAAAGCCGCAGTTGAAGAGCATCTGAAAACACTGGCAGGCATCGGCGATGTCAGCGTTGAAGTCAGCGTAAAAATCCTTTCTCATGCCGTACAACAGGCATTAAAGCCGCTGCCTAACGTCAAAAACATTATCGCCGTGGCATCCGGCAAAGGCGGCGTCGGTAAGTCGACGACGGCGGTCAATCTGGCACTGGCGCTAGCCGCAGAAGGCGCTAATGTCGGCATTCTGGATGCGGACATTTACGGACCCAGTATCCCGATGATGCTGGGGCTTTCGGGCCTTCCTGAAAGCAAAGACCAAAAAACCATGATGCCTAAAATCGCTTACGGCGTGCAGACGATTTCTATCGGCTATCTGGTCGAAGCCGATCAAGCCATGATCTGGCGCGGCCCGATGGTCACTACGGCTTTGCAGCAACTGCTCAAAGACACCAACTGGGACAACCTGGATTATCTGGTTATCGATTTGCCGCCCGGCACCGGCGATATTCAGCTAACCTTGTCGCAGCAGATTCCGGTCAGCGGCGCGATTATCGTCACCACGCCGCAGGATATTGCCCTGATTGACGCGCAACGCGGCTTGGGCATGTTCGAGAAAGTCAACGTGCCGGTATTGGGTCTGGTTGAAAACATGAGCATGCATATTTGCAGTAATTGCGGTCATGAAGAAGCCATATTCGGTGAAGGCGGTGGGCTCGCGATGGCCGAGCGTAACAGAATCGAGTTTCTCGGTTCCTTGCCGTTGGACATTAATATCCGGCAATTTGCCGATTCCGGCAGACCGACGGTGGTTGCCGACCCGGACGGGCGGCCTGCGCAAATTTACAAGCAGATTGCACGTAAAACAGCGGCCAGATTGGCGTTGAAGGCGAAGGATTTCACCACGAAGTTTCCCAAGATCGTCGTGCAAAACACGTAATATACAAAAGCTTTTCACCACGAACAACTGCATGGACAGATATTTGCTCCTGCAATACCTGCATTCCCCACATCCATGTGGGTTATGCAGGAGGTAGAGCAACGCATGGAGCAGTTGCCGAGGCACGAAGAAATAAAACTTCGTGTTCTTCGTGCCTTCGTGGTGAATAAAAAGACTTTTAATCGCCTGTTTACCGTCATTCCACGCCTAATTCTTGTGCCGTCTGTGGGTAATGAGAAGTTACCCGGTTCTGTGTTAAAATCCGCCTTTTTAAATCAATCAGGTAGTAATACTCCATGAGCATTAAGTCGGACAAGTGGATACGTCGCATGGCGGAACAACAGGGCATGATCGAACCGTTTGAAAGCGGCCAAGTCAGGGATTCGGAACGCGGCCGGGTCATTTCCTACGGCACATCCAGTTACGGCTACGATGTCCGGTGTTCAGACGAATTCAAGATTTTTACCAATATCAATTCCGCGATCGTCGATCCCAAAGACTTTGACTCAAACAGCTTTGTCGACGTTAAGTCCGATGTTTGCATTATCCCGCCGAACTCATTCGCCTTGGCCAGAACGGTTGAATACTTCCGCATTCCCCGCGATGTATTGACGATTTGCCTTGGAAAATCCACCTACGCCAGATGCGGCATTATCGTTAATGTCACCCCGCTGGAACCCGAATGGGAAGGCCATGTGACGCTGGAGTTTTCCAATACCACCACGCTGCCTGCAAAAATCTATGCCAATGAAGGCGTGGCGCAAATGCTGTTTTTCGGCGGCGACGAAATTTGCGAAACCTCTTACAAAGACCGGGGCGGCAAGTATCAAGGGCAAACCGGCGTTACCTTGCCGAAAGCGTAAGCAGCAGGTTTAATAATTCACCACGAAGACACGAAGAGCACGAAGAAAATTCAAGGTAAAAAACTTCGTGTCTTCGTGGTTTAAGCTTTTATAAATTTATTGTATTTTCAACGGCGCAGGCAGATTGATCGGCGGTAGCTGCACAAAAAAGCCTTTCGCCTTCAGGCTATCAATCACTTTTCCGGCTTCTTCCTTGGCCAGTTTACGTTCCGGCGTGAGCTCCAAATCCATCACAAATTCCATTTTGCCAAAGCTGCTGAAAAGCGCTTCCGGTACCTTCGAAAAATCGTCTTTTTTATCAACATACAAATAAAGATGTTCTTTTTTCAAGCTTTTATAAATAAAACACAGCATAGTGTTAGTCGCAATAATGAATCAAAAACAACCATTTTAACCATTTTTGATTAGAATGACCTTTTCTTGCTGCCCAGTTGATATAAATGGATAAACATCCTACCAACCACGATGGTTTTTTTAAAAAGGCTTGTGCTTTTGAAGCGGCCCTGATTTTGGTCGCGGTTTTTTTAGGTTGGATCGCGGACATCAATCCTTTCGCTGACCTGCATTTTTCAGAGTCGGCTATCGCTTACGGCGTGATAGGGACAATACCTTTATTTTTACTGTTCCTGACCTTGGAGCAAATGCAGACCGAGTCATTAATAAAGATTAAAAACATGCTGTTTGAGACCTTGGGCTCCAATTTGCATCGTTATCACTGGACTGATTTATTGATACTGGCGTCAATTGCCGGGCTATCGGAAGAGCTGTTGTTTCGCGGTGTTATCCAGCCCTGGATGGAGTCTTCCTGGGGTTTGACCGCAGGCTTGGTCGGCAGCAATATTATTTTCGGCCTGGCTCATGCCGTGACGCCGCTTTATGCGGTGCTGGCGGCTTTAGTAGGGATTTATTTGGGTTTATCTATGGATTATGGCGGTGACAGGAATTTACTACTCCCGATTGTTATTCACGGCTTATACGATTTCCTGGCGTTTATCGCGCTGCTGCGTGCGTACCGGGCAAGTCGCTTAACCGATTCAAAAGAGTAACATTAAAAATCTAACGCCCAATTACATTAAGCGACTTGACAAAAAAACCGCCGCCCCCACATATTTAATGAAGACAAGTAATCGTTTTCAAGTTTGTTATTGAATTAAGACATTAATCTTTAGGAGACAAGAAATGGCTATCGTACGTTATGAACCGTGGGGATTACTAAACCAATTACAAAGAGAACTGACGCTTTCGCGGGATGAAAAAGCGGGTGAAGGTTCGATTGCAACCGCAGAATGGGCTCCTGCGGTCGATATAAAAGAAGAAGTCGATAAATTCGTTATTCTTGCCGATATTCCAGGCGTTAAACCGGAAAACATCGAAGTCAGCATGGAAGCAGGCGTGTTGACGGTAAAAGGCGAAAAAGAAACCGAAGCAAAAACTGAAAAAGAAGGCTATAAACGGGTCGAAAGAACATCCGGTTCTTTTTATCGTCGTTTTAGCCTGCCCGATTCTGCCGACGGCGATGCCATCAATGCAAAATGCAAACTCGGCGTACTGGAAATCATCATTCCCAAACGGGAAGCCATTAAACCCAAACGCATCAATGTCATGTCGGAGGAATAGTTCCAGGCTCTCATTACGCCATTAATCCGGATTTTGTAAAAATAGGACAACCTGAGTGGTAGGCATACCCTAAAGGCAATTCAATAGGAGAATAAGATGCCGATGATCACGTTTAGTGTTTTTTTAAAGCGCCTGCTGCTATGTTTAGCCATTCTGGTTGTTCATTATATTTTCGCGTTTGTCCCCATATCGGAGTTCTTTTTACTCTATATTATTTTTTTCAAGCCGAAATGGTTTGAGGTTTTTTAAGCTTGAATGATTGGCGGCAGGCCTGACAAGCTTGCCGCCTTGGCTGAATGCTTGAAGCTCACCATTAACTGATTTATGCTGGCATGGAAATACCAAATCTACCTGAATTTTTCAGGCTCTCAATTGTAATCGGACGGGCACAGCATGCAGTATAAAGATTACTACAAGATAATGGGGCTATCCAGAAACTCCACTCAGGACGAAGTCAAGCGCGCCTATCGTAAACTGGCGCGTAAATACCACCCCGATGTCAGCAAGGAAAAGGATGCCGAGGCAAAATTCAAGGAACTGGGCGAAGCTTACGAAGTACTCCAGGACCCCGAAAAAAGAGCCGCTTACGATAAATTGGGTACCAAGTGGAAAGCCGGTGAGGATTTCAGACCGCCGCCAAACTGGGATGAAGGCTTCGAGTTCAAAGGTGGCGGTTTTACCGGTGGCGACGCAGGCGCCTTTAGTGATTTTTTTGAACAATTGTTCGGACGCGCCGGATCTCGTCCTACTGACCATGGGCCGCACGGCTTTCATGTGCGGGGACAGGACAGCCATGCAAAAATTTATATCGACCTGGAAGACAGTATCCACGGCTCGACGCGCAATATTTCCCTGAGCACGCCGGAAATGGATGCGCAAGGTTATGTAAAGGTTAAACACCGCAGCCTGAACATCAAAATTCCCAAAGGCATTAAACCCGGACAACACATCCGGCTGTCAGGCCAGGGCGACCCCGGTTCTGGGGGCGGAAAAGCCGGTGATCTGCTGCTTGAAATAGCCTTTAACAGCCACCCGCTGTATCGGGTTTCCGAAACCGACATCTACCTGGACCTGCCTGTCACGCCTTGGGAGGCGGCATTAGGCGCTAAAATAAAAGTGCCTACGCCGGAAGGAAGCGTTGACCTGAAAATACCGCCCAATTCCCGGCAAGGCAGCAAGCTGCGTTTAAAAGGCCGTGGATTACCGGCCAAAACGCAGGGCGATTTTTTTGTCGTGCTGCAAATCGCACTGCCGCCTGCAAACACCGAGCGCGCCAAAGCGGTCTACCAACAAATGCAGCAAGAACTTGATTTTAACCCGCGCTTATCTTTGGGGGTAAAAAGCCTATGAATTCACATGACTTATTGCCAGTGCATACCGGAACGGTCATTGAAGATGACAGTCTGACCCTGGAGCAACTGTGCCATGCTTGCGGCGTTCATGCTGACTGGGTTATCAGTCTGGTTGAAGAAAGCATTATCGAACCGGAAGGAGACGATATACATTTGTGGCGTTTTTCAGGAACCTGTCTGGTGCGGGTACGCTCCGCGCTAAGGTTGCAGCATGATCTGGGCGTCAATCTGGCCGGTATCGCGCTGGCGCTGGACTTGATGGAGGAACTTGAAAACCTGCGCGCCCAATTAAAAATAATGGGCCGTGACTGAGAATGTCGGGTTCGATGCATTCATGCCACGAACTCATGGATTGTCCGCCCGGTACGGTTTTTATTACCCATTCCTCACCAAAACACCGGAGAACCGAAGCGCCTTAGTTCGGCGAATAGTGCATCAGCTTCAATCCGCTGATGAGCATAAAATGCTTTCACAATCCCTTGTGCGTGGGATCCAATCGAAACAGGTTGCGCATGTGCCGATTGGACAGCCATTTCAAGCCGGAAAATAACAGTATGGTCGGCACGGCGTAAGCCAGGGCAACGCCGGTTGCACCGTAGTGGGGACCCAACGTATGGCTCAAGGCTATCATGCTAATCGCAGCCAATGACATTAAACTGACGACCAGACGGTTGCGCCCCATAAATTGCAGATAGTACGGCGAGTCGGAAAACAGCGTACTAAACGCGGCCCCAATCGCGCTGATGAATAAAGCCTGGTAACCCTGGGAAAAACCGGAACCGAACAGACTCAGAATTTCTTGCCCCCAAACTCCGATAATCCCCAGAAAAACCGCGATAAAACAAGCAATCAACTGCATGCGCTTACGGAGTAAGGCTTTAATGGCGGACTGGTCGCGGCGCTCCAGCAAAACCACCAACATCGGCAGATAATAACGGTTGGTCGAGGTGCCGATCAGCGAAATCAACCCCGCTGTTTGCATCGCCACAGCGTAAGTGCCGACCACCGCCTGCGAGGGGTGTAATACTTCCAGGATGATAGTCCCGGCGCTGGTGAGTACTGTCATCATGACACTGCTGATCAACAACGGCAGCGACTTTTTCAGCCACCAGCGCCGGCCTTTCGAGTCGGCGCCGGCCTTTCTGAGCTGACTTGGACCGGCGGCTCGCACCGTGACCAGCATCAATAACAGCGTCAAACACCAAGCCGTGCCGAAACACAGCACCGCAGAAATGGCCGTCACCTCAAGTTTGAAAACATTTAACCCGATAATTAGCAGCAAAAACACCGAAGGCAGAAAAAAACGATACAAGGCCAAAGCCAGTATCTGCTTGCCGTAGACGGTAATGACTTCAGTCAAAAACAGACAAAGCGCGATCACCGGCAGAAAGCCTGCATAAATCACAATCGCAATGTGAAAATCAGAACCCTGCAAAGCCAAAATGCTTTCCAATCCCAAACCGAGCAGGCCCAGCAGCAATATGCTGAAAAGCACTATAGCGCGTAGCGAAAACACCCAGAACCCACGCAGACGCGGCCAATTTTCGCGTTCGATATATAGGGAAATTAAGCGCAGGGCATATTTTTCCAGTCCCAATGTTGCCAGCGTCGATAGCAAAGTGACGATGGAAACCGCCACGCTGTAATCATCGAAAGCGTCGATAGCAAGATGCCGGGCCAGAAAAATATTCGCCAAATACATCAGCGCATAATGGCTAAGGCTCAAGCCAAATAGCATCAGGGAACTGAAATTATCGGGTCGGACGGAAAAGTTGGGGTTCAATATAAAGCCATTCGATTGAAAGTGTGTCGATGTGGGGGGACTTTAGTCGCAGCTTTTAATTGCATCCTACCCGCCTTCCCGAACAATTTTAAAGCACTCCACAGTGCCGCTCATTTCATTGGCCGTAAGCAGATAATGCTCGCCGTTCACGACAAAATGGGCGATTCCTTCGGGCGACTTGTCTTCTTCGCCACCGATCTTGCCCAGGGCGACTACTTTAGGGTGAAAGGGGTCGGCCAAGGAAATCAACTCAACCGAGCCCGCCCTTTCCATGCCGACCGCAACATGCGGTATGCCGTCCAGCTCCAGGGAAACCAGCATTTCGGGTTCCGATCCTTTCTTGCTGCTGCGCCGCTCCGGGTAGACTTTATTGGCGAAGGCAACTTCATCAATCTGGCTGCCGGTATCGCCCAGCAAGGTGCCTGTCGCCGCATCGAAAACGCTGACCGAACGCCCGCCGCTGGTCGGCTGTCCCTCTGCCGGCGCTGAAGTATCCGAGTCGGTGTCGCCTTCATCGGCGGTGACGAAATAGCGGCCGTTGGCTACCGTAGTAATCCCGTCGGGTTCGCGCAGCCCCGTCATCGCTTGGTCGAATTTCACCCAACCGTCATAGCGGGCATCCACTTTATGCTGGGTCGCACCCAGGCCGTAATAGCTGATGACCTGTTCATTGATTAAATCGACGACCGCAACCGCATCGTCTTCCTGCAAGGTTACATAGGCTTTCTTTGCATCCGGCGAAATGGCAATATATTCCGGCTCCAACAAGGCGGGGGAATGCGTTTTTATCGGGATGAGTATTTTCTGCTCACCTTTGGTTTCCGTGCCGCTTACATCCTGTCCTTCAAAATACCCCAGCAGAACCTTTTTCTTTTCAATCTTGCCGTTGCCGTCGAAATCCATGGTTTTGCTGATAATGCCGTCGCCGTTCCAGTCGATTTCCCTTTCCATAAACCGGCCGCCTTTGCTGATCACAAAGCCTTCATAGTTAATCGCGTTAGCCAGCTCCAGGTTTTTGTGACTTGCAATATGTCCGGATTGATTCAATCGAACCATGGAAATACTGCCTTCCGGCGAGAAAAATTGTTTGCTGGACGGTTCAAACAAAAAATCTTCCCCTTCATTGGCGATCATCGCAAGCTCGCCGTCTTCGGAAAAAACCACCGAATCAGGCCCAAAGCCAACGACGATACGATCGATCAATACACCTGTTGTTGCCGAACGAATTTCCAACCTACCGGGGCGGTTACCGACATCGATAACCGCCGCAAACAGATCCAATACAGGATGAAAAGCGACCGAGGTCAGTTCTTCACCCTTGCTTAGGCTAAGATTGAAACGCGCTTTCCTGTGCATGTGCGAAGGTTCGCTGACATCCAGCACATCAACCTCGCCCGTTTCGAAATTGCTGAGCGCCGCCCGTAACGTGGATTGCTGTATGCTGACGATTTCCGTGCCTTTGTTATAACCCGAATCATACAGGCTGACAGGCTCTATACTCCAATGATCGGTAGCGGATGGAACAGGCGCTAATGTGCAACCGGCCAAACACAAGATCGATCCCAATTTAATAATGTGACTAATTTTCAACGTTAACCTCTTTGATGACGGATTTTTTACGATTTTTGGATTGATAGTTAAAACCAAGCGGGAGTCCCCAGCGGGACGGGCTCCAAGCGGGACGGGGTTTGCAACCCCGTCCCTAACGTTTCTGCGATGTCTGAGCTAAGCGGCTACACTTAACCAACGCCTTACGTTTCGGACGGGGGTAGCTGTCCAGCGTGGTGCATCATGTTGCAAGCAATTTGGTAAGGAGCGGCGAAGCCGGGTTGGCCGATGACCAAAGCCAATATTCAGGGCGGTAAACATAACCTTTTCATACCGGGTTTTCGTGGATATAGTTAAGCTTTTGAAGATAGAAAGCAGGGTTTTCGATATTCTTCGGGGCATTAGTTTCCATCCAAAACCGATAACTTCCCTGCGCGTCAACAAACAGTTTCAAAACACTAGGCTCCGCGATTTCGAGATTGGTCTTGAACTTAGCGGTAGTGAATCGCTTGAAGTCCCGTAAAAATCCCGCCATATCCGGCGAAGTAACTATGAGATGGATATGGTTCAACATAAAAACATAACCGTTCAATTCCAGCCCTTTGTTGTCTTGGCAGTAACGGATCGAATCGGCCATAATCTGCCAGCGGTTATAACGGTCAAACAAATAATACCAACGTTGAACGGTTAGGGTGAGATAGTAAGTTCCGGCATTAAGTTCGGCGGCTACGCGTCGGGACGGCATGGCGTTTCCTGTTTAATTGGGTCGTTAGCAATTGTATCAGAAGCCGGTATGCGGGGAGAACTAACGCAATCACGCCGTCAAGAATGATTCCCTGTATCCGCTTTATTAGTTTAACTTCGCTTTCGTGTCCAAGCGTAACGGGCCCCAAGCGTGACGGGGTTTGCAACCCCGTTACTCACGTTTTATAGGTTGCTGGCGTACTTAAACGTTTCAGACGGGGTTGCAAACCCCGTCCCGCGTGGAAGAACTAACGCAATCACGCCGTCAAGAATGATTCCCGGCATCCGCTTTATTAGTTTAACTTCGCTTTCGTGTCCAAGCGTAACAGGCCCCAAGCGTGACGGGGTTTGCAACCCCGTTACTCACGTTTTTAGGTTGCTGGCGTACTTAAACGTTTCAGACGGGGTTGCAAACCTCGTCCCGCATGGATAACTACTTGCTGCACATAAAAAAAGCCGCGCTGGAATCCCAGCGCGGCTTTTTATCTAACTAAGCCCTGATCTATTTAGTACGCCAATTGTGTACGTATAGTAAAGGTATCATTAGTATCCGGATCTCCACCTGTAACGGTAGTAACAGCAGGATGAGTCATACTAAATGCCCTAGTGTAATCAGCCATCAAGCGGATATTGCTGTTAAGGTACCAGTTTAAAGCGACAGTCACATTTGATATTTCGCCACCGTGAAAAGCTCCATCGTTTAAATCAGCATTAGAGTAACGGGTCGCAAGTTCCCATGCACCCAAGCCGCCATTTTTAAAACTGAAATTCTTCGCTGGATCGACTTTATAAAACCGGCCTTGTTTGTACTGGCGTGATTCACCGGTAATAGTCCATGCGGCGTCTGCATACCAGCCATCTAATTCCAGATTAGTGCTGCCATTTTTACGATCAAGCCAAGTGCGCGTATATTCTGCTCCTACTGAAACAGGCCCATAAAGTCCGGCAGCTTCTAAGCCCATCATTTTGATGTTGTTAACACCAGTTACTCTCGTATCTATCAAGTTAAGGTTAGACATATGATTGGTTTCATATACATAATGTAGGGCGCTATCCAGAACCTTATCGTCAGCGTTTGGCACCCGGTAATTACCGGCGACACCTAAATGCACAACTTTGGTTTTCTCTTCAATCGGCGCATAAGTAGCGCGTCCTGAAATAGCCCAGCCTTCGTCACCTTTGTTAGGAGCGGCTGGCTTATTAGCGGTAATAGTGTCGCCATAAATACCGAGTGCAGCGGTATAGCCTTTTTTGGCTTCACTTTGAAGATTCAAACCGATCGCACGATCAACAACCGGAGCGTTTAATACGTTCATCAAGGAACGCTCAGCAAACATCAAATCGTTAGAGCTTTCGAGCAACTCACGACTGAAGTTTTGCTTTTGTTGACCAACAGTAGCGCTCATGAAACCTAAGCCGGTATATTGAACAAATAAATCTTTCATCGCGACGCCGTTATCGGCGAAGTCCGCTTGAGTTTTAAAGTTCCAGTCTTTAAAGAAAGTACCGGTAAAGTCTATACGTGCGCGACGAAATTCTGTGCCGTCATTGGCTTCAACATGATTGTTTGTACCTGCTGTAACAAAGTTATCATTGCTGCTGTAATTCGCATCGGCCTGAATACGTCCGCCCAGTTTAAATTTGAAATTTTTATCCTTTGTTTCAAAGTTAAGACCTTTTTTATCCAGCTTAACATTAACTGAATCAGGCCCTGTAGACTCTTCTTTATGCTCTTGCAATGCTTTGATCGCATTCTCTTTTAATACCAAATCTTCGCGAATGGCTTTAATTTCTGCTTTGTCTAATTTCTCAGCTTTAGCAGGGGCATTATTATCGACTTTCTCGAAAGACCCCATCAGCTCACGGCCACGACCGGGTTCCGCATAAATCTGTTTGGTTTTGGTATCAACATAAAGATCCATGGCAAAAGCGCCGGATGTTGCGCCTGCACCTAAAACGGTAGCGATTGCCAATGTAAGTTTAGATATTTTCATATTTTGCTCTTGGTTGTTATCAAAAAAGTTTGAGCAAGAATATGGAAATTAAATGACAGCTTAATGACGGTTTTATTACAGTTTGATGACAGGGCAACAAATCGGCAAATAAGTTGTAAGTTTGCAAAAAAATAAATTTGTTGGCCGGGCATGTTGCCATTTCTAATAAAAACCAACATGTTACCGATTATCTTTTTAGCAACAAAAAACGCTATAGGTTCGGCGTTAATCTTACAGTCACTTGCACGCTATGCGTTAAATAACCCTTTAAAAGCTGGTTTATGTGGCTACAAAGTTGCTACCATACTGAGGAGTCGCTACAATGAAGCTACTTTAAATATTCTTCGAGAGAATGGCGATGCAAACTCAAATCAAGAAGTGGGGCAATAGCGCGGTGGTGCGTTTACCGGCAACGATGCTCGCACAGTTAAATCTTAGCGTGGGGTCACCGGTAGACCTCAAGACAGAAGGCGACCGGCTTGTTATCGAGCCAAGCTTGAATCGCGAGTACAAATTATCTGATCTTTTGGATGGCATTACCCCTGATAATTTGCACGAATCAATAGATTGGGGCGAGGCAGTCGGTCGGGAGGCTGCTGCCTGATGGTGACAAAATACGCCCCAGAGCGGGGTGACATCGTCTGGCTCACCTTTGATCCACAGGCTGGGCACGAACAGGCCGGTCGTCGACCAGCGTTGATACTATCGCCAAAGGCCTACAACGCAAAGACAAGTCTGGCGCTAATTTGCCCCATCACTAGCCAGACGAAAGGCTATCCATTCGAGGTGGCGCTACCCAATGGCCACGTAAACGGGGTGATTTTGGCTGACCAAGTGCGCAATCTCGATTGGACAGCGAGGCGTGCAGAGAAAATTTCTTCGGTTTCCGACGAGGTTCTATCTGAGGTGTTGGCGAAGCTATCGGCGTTAATGTAAATTTGGCATACTGGTCGTTACAATAACAAGCTCAAGCGGGACGGGGTTTGCAACCCCGTCCCTAACGTTTTGCGGGTAGCTGAGCTAAGTGGCTTAGCTCCACCAACTCAAAACATTTCGAACGGGGCAACATGCCCCGTCCGGCACTGAGGTGTGTCCAAGCTATCTGAAGAATAAACTCAATCCAGCCCGCAACGGTAAACGGGTTTATTTTCACGGTTCCTTAAAAACCAACTCGATCCGGGTGCCGCCTGCCGCACTGATGCGGTTTAACTCAAGCCGCGCCTTATGCAAATCGGCAATTTCCTTGACGATTGCCAGTCCCAATCCGCAACCGTCGCCGGGGCTTCCGGGGATACGATAAAATCGTTCGAAAACCTTGCCCATTTCAAGCTCGGGTATACCGGGCCCATCATCTTCGACGATCAGGCAGGGCGATGGATAAGATTGGACTTTAACTATTATATTGCCCTGGTCATGACCGTAACAAATGGCGTTATCGAGCAAGTTAGCCAATAACTCCCGTAGCAGCACCTCATCGCCGCGGATATATAACGCCCGCTTCGAGCCTTCAAAACTAAGCTCCATATGCCGCTGCAACGCTTTAGGCACCCAGTCCATGCAGGTGTCTTTAGCCAGTTTGCATAAATCGATCGGCCGCAATTCATAATCGCCATCAATGGGTTCCGATCTGGCTAAGATCAGTAATTGCGTAGTCAGGTGCGACATACGATCGGCGCAACCCTGAATGTGCATCAGGGCGGGTTTCATGGCAGGCAAATCTTGTTCGCGCTGCGCGCGCTCAACTTGCAGTTTCAAGCCCGCCAGCGGGGTGCGCAATTGATGCGCGGCATTGGCAATAAAGCGTTGCTGGGTTGCGATAGCTGATCCCAAACGTTCCAGTAAATCATTGATGGTATCGGTCAGCGCACGCACTTCCAAAAAAACATGCTGTTCGGGAATAGGGCGCAAATCGCGTGACGAGCGTTGCGCAATTTCATCGGCCAATACGTGCAAGGGTTGCAAGCCGCGTTTTACGCCGGCAACCAGATAAATACCCGCCAGCAAAACCAGCGCCATTTGCGGCACAAGGTCGGCCAGCAAAATATCCATCATCATATTGCGCCGTTTATTCAAGGTCTCGGCAACGTGGACAAAAACCTTTTCCGAGGCGTGCTCGGGCGCAATCAGCATAGACACCACCCTGACCGGTTCGCCATACATTTCGTCGTCAAAATAAACAGGCCGCGTCCAATCGGTTTCCACATCAAACGGCTCGGGAACGAATTTGTCGCCCGTCAGCATGCCTTGTTCTTCCGAGATGATTTTAAAATAGGTTTTGTCCGATTCATCCCATTTAAAAATCTCAAGTGCCGCCGGAGGCAATTCGACGATCACTTTGCCGTCGCGCACCTTGATTTCCTGGGTTAGCGACCGAGCGGAATCGAGCAGCCAGCGGTCGTAAGCCACGTCGACATGGTGCAAGGTGACAAAATAAGACAGGACCGACTCGACGCTGATAAAAAAAATCAACGGAACGGCCAAGCGTAAAAGAATCTCGGTTTTGAGACTGCGCTGTTTATTCATCATCCGACCTCTCCAGCAAATAACCGAGTCCGCGCACCGTCCTGATCACCGCGCCATAAGGTTCGATGCGTTTGCGCAAGCGATGCACGTAGATTTCAACAGCATTATCGGTCAGCGCGTCGCCATCCACGGCCAGACGTTGCGCTATGCGGTCTTTACTGACGACTTTTCCGGCTTGAATCAGCAATATTTCCAATACGCCGTATTCCCGCGCCGACAGGTTAATCGTCTGGCCGTCGACCAAAACCTGATGATTATGGGTGTCCAGTGCCAAACGGCCGATCACAATATCGTTGCTAAAGCCCCCGTAACAACGCCGAATCAGCGCGTGAACCCTGGCTTCCAATTCCCGGAGCTCGAAGGGTTTGGTCATATAGTCATCAGCGCCCTGTTCAATGCCGGTGATCCTGTCGTTGACGCCGTCACGCGCCGTTAAAATCAAAATCGGCAACGGAATTTTCCGGCTGCGCAGTTTGCGCAACAGTTCCAGCCCGTCCATATCCGGCAGCCCCAAATCCAGCACGATCAAATCGAAGTCTTGCGCCTGAAGCAACTGATCGGCATAACCGCCGGTCGTGGCGGAAGTCACCGAATAACCGCTGCCGCTCAAGGTGTGCGTCAAACCGTCAGCCAGAACGGCGTCGTCTTCTATCAATAAAATCTTCATGCACTCATGGTGTTGCGAAAGGTTGTTGAAAGGTTAGGGGGCTAGGATAAGTGCTACCAATCTACACAGTGATATACAAAATCCGAAAAAATGAAAACGCTAACTAAAGAATTACAAGCCGCCATTACGCCGGCTATGGCCTTGGACTTATTAAAAGAAGGCAATAAGCGCTTTGTAAACAACCTTAAAGTAAACCGCAACCTGTTGCAACAGGCGAATGAAACCTCCGACGGCCAACATCCGTTTGCGGTTATTTTAAGCTGCATAGATTCCCGCACATCGGTCGAGCTGATTTTCGATCAGGGCTTGGGTGACGTGCTGAGCGTACGCATTGCCGGAAATGTCATCAATGAAGATATTTTAGGCAGCATGGAATTCAGCTGCAAAATATTAGGGGCTAAGATAATCGTGGTTTTGGGACACAGCAAATGCGGCGCGATAAAAGGCGCTTGCGATCATCTGGAAATGGGCAATCTGACTGCGCTGTTAAGCAAAATACTACCCGCTGTCTACGCTGAAAAATCCGTGACCAAAAACCGCGATTCCGACAACGAGGAGTTTGTCGAAAAAGTAGCCGCGATTAATGTAAGAAAAACGGTGCATGCCATTATCGAGCGCAGTCCCATTTTAAAAGAAATGATTCTAAGCCGCGCGATTGAGATTATCGGCGGCAATCATGATATTGCCAGCGGCGAAGTCCGTTTTTATGACGACACTTTGATTGTTGGCTGATGTTACAGCCATTAAATCTACAACTGAAAGATACATCAGGCTATAAATAAAACATGCACCTAAAAAACAGCACACCCCATTCACGAGGAAATCACCCATGATTTTGCAACGATTAAAACTTTTCAACACCTTTTTTGACAGTCGCTGGGAGGATTTAACCCGCGAAACCTGGATACAGACGACCTATCGGGACTTTAGCGCCGGATTGATCGTTGCGCTGACCGCAATTCCGATGGCCATGGGTTTTTCAATGGCGATGGGGCTTCGTCCTGAGCAAGGCATTATTGCCGGTGCTTTGGCCTGTGCGGTAGGCCGAACCTGGGGCGGCTCCAAATATCAGGTTTACGGCCCTACCGCAGCCTTTATTCCGTTAATTGCCGGGCTAATGGCCAAGTACGGCGAAGCAGGCGGCGGCACCTTTCCGGAAGCCCATGGGTTTCTGGTGTTGGTGTCGATCATAGCCGGTGTGATATTAATGCTGATGGGCGTATTCGGCCTCGGCAAATACGCCAAACTGGTGCCGAATTCGATCGTCGTCGGTTTTACCGTCGGCATTGCGGCCGTTATCGCGCTGACCAATGTCGAGGATATTCTGGGCTTGGAAAACTTCAAGGACTTACTGGGCCAGGATGAGGACATAAAAGGCGGTATTTTGCATAATATTACGCTCGCCTTCTCTAATCTGGACAAAATAAACGGCTGGTCGGTACTGATAGGCTTGGGCACCTTTGTCTTGACCAAGTATCTGTTGCGCGTTTCGGTATTTATTCCGGCTCCGCTGATCGCTATCGCAACATCGACGGTGGTGTCGGCAACATTATTGGGCGATAAGGGGATTATTGTCGTCGGCGATATTTACGGCTCAATCCCTAACCATTTTTTCGTCTTTACGCCGCCTGTTCTGCCGGGCATGACTTCGGGCGTTATCATCGATATTATTTATTTCGCCTTAGCCATCGTCTTCGTTTCCGGGGTCGAGAGTCTGCTTTGTTCGTCGATGGCCGACCGTCTTGCCGATAACCGTAAAACCCCGTTCAATCCCGACAAGGAATTTTGGGGTCAGGGCTTGGTGCAAATTATTGTACCGCTGGTCAACGGCTTTCCCTGCACCGGCGCTCTGGCCCGGACTGCAACCAGTATCAAGGCTGGAGCCGTCACTCCGCTGGCGGGTTATTTCAAGGCGATCCTCAAACTGGCTTTGGCTTACTATATAGCCAGCTATCTGGAACTTGTACCGATGGCCTGTATCGGCGGCATTCTACTGTGGGTGGCGAGCAACATGTTTAAACCGGCTGAAATCAAAGAAGTCTTGAAACACAACAAATTTCATGCGAGCCTGATGCTTTATACCGCGATTATGGTGCCCATGACCGACTTTTTGACCGGCGTGCTTTCCGCGTTGATTCTTTATGCCGTGCTGTTTAAATTTCTGGATAAACCGGTTAAGCGCGAAGAACATCTCGTGGAAATTACCGGCGAAGCGCAAAAAATCATGGCTTCGCCCGGACAATTTAATTGCGTTACCGTTCCCTTGTCGATGACCGATGAAGATGCTGAATTACTGCATTATGCCTCCACGCTTGCAGCGCGGGACATTGCCAAGGAATTCCGTTTCGTGCATGTGATTCCGCCGCAAAAGCAACCGATGCGGCCAAAACAGGAAGAGTCCATCAAACAGCGCATTTACGAGGAAGTCGAAAAATATTTCGATGCGGCTGCTATAGACGGGGTGACATTAAGCGCTCACGTCATGAGCGGTGCATCGCGTCTCGACAAGCTGATTGAATATACGGTTACCTCCAACTCAGACCTGATTCTGCTGGGGCATCGTAAAAGCCGCACCGGGCAACGCTCGTTGGGCCGCCGCTTAGCGATGGTCACCAGCGCCTCGGTCTGGATGGTACCTGAGGACACCGCCCGCGACATCAAGCGGATTATGGTTCCCATCGATTTTTCCCAACCTTCGGCAGACAGTTTATCGCAGGCGACTGCGCTGGCGAAACTGCACGGCTTGAGCGAGATAACGGCGGTACATGTCTATTTCGACGATTCGACGGTACGCTACGAGGAGCATATTAGCGAGATCAAATGGCATGAGGTGCATGCCTTTGAGGAGTTCTTGTCCAATATCGACACGCACGGCATAACCGTCAAACCTGATTTTGTCGAGAGCAGCATCCCAGCCAAGGCGATTTTGCGCAGAGCCAAGGAACTTGAAGCCGATCTGATCGTGATGAGTACCCGCGGTCACAGCAACGCGGTGACTATTCTGCTCGGCAGTGTAACCTCGGAACTGATGGCGGATTCGCCGATTCCAATTGTTGCCATTAAACATTTCGGCGATAAACTGGGCCTGTTTGATACTTTAATCGCCAACCGGTTCTGGGAACATTCCGAACCTAAAACCAGCTAAATCTTCCTTCAGCAAATACCGGCCTGTGGCTATCAGGCCGGTATTCTTTTTGGGATATTCGCCTCAAACAAGTTGCGCATCTGCCGATTGTTCAGCCATTTTGTGTATGAGGATCCCTGTTCTTTGTCAGCAAAGCCCAAGTTTATCGAGCATGACATTCTGGAAACAGTCGAGGATTTTCGGCTGGGCGCAGGATGGATTTATACAGCCAGGAAAAGATCAAAAAACATGAGGCCTTAGCGGTGCCGCATGACTCGGTTGATTTATCCTGAAAAAAGGCATTCAGTTTGTGTGTTAGTGGCCGATAATTACAGTGTAAATGTTTATTTTCTTCTGACAAAAGAAACTGAATACTTGTAACGTTAGCACTCACTTTGATGAGGGGAATGTCGATGGAAATCAAATCAGAACAACCGTCAAGCTACACGGCCAATGCCGCTAAAACGACCAAACAGGCCGGCGTACCGTCCGATACCCACGTATCGGAACAGGCGCAGACAAAAAAAGCCGACGATGTGCAGGACTCGGTGGCGGTCACGGCCAAAAAACAATTAAACCAAAGCATTTTACAAGCCTCTATGGATGTGAGCCTGAGCGCCGGCAACCAACCGATGGTCTTATTATTTAAGACCGCGATTGAAGGCGTTAACAAGGCGTTAGAGGGGCAACTTGGCCCCAACGCCATTCAACATGCCTATGAAGACGGTCTCGATGTATCGCCGCAAGCCACTGCCGATCGGATTGTACAAATGAGTACGGCTTTTTTTGGTAGGTATCAGGCTAGCCATCCGGACTTAAGCACCGAAGACGCCCTAAGCTCATTTACAAAGGTGATTAGCGGCGGAATCGATAAAGGTTTTAAAGACGCTCGGGATATTTTGGAGGGGCTTAACGTATTAAAGGAAGGCAATATCGCCGGCAATATTGATGCTACTTACGACTTAGTGCAAAAAGGTCTGCAAGCCTTTGTGGATAATTATAAAAAACCGGAACAGACGAAGTCTGACGCTTCGGCATAAGGTTTGTGGCTGTGCCAATTGGTGTGTATTGCGTACATAAGGTTGGGCATAAAAAGCATGCCCAACAGGAATGGATCACAGGGCTAAAGCATAAGATAGCTTCCCGGGCAGTTCGTCGTATTTTGTCAGGGTCTTTACCTATTGAATGAGGGCATTATCGCCAGTAGTATTGCTTCCTAAGCAAACTTCAAAATCCGTTATCGCATTGCGCGCAAACAAGGCAGTGAGCAGATATTAACTTTCTTATGTGGATAAAATCATGCAGCAATTAACCTTGAAAACAAGTTACATCCTACCCCTCGTCATCGCCGGAATGCTGGCGACCGGCCCGGCGCTCGCCGACAAGCCTTCATGGGGCGGTCACGATAAAGCCGAAAAACATGAGCGGCGGGACAAGCAAAGCCATGACAGGGATCGCGATGATCGGTCTTTTCATCAAAGAGACGAGCACGACTTTAAAGGGCAGCGCTATTTCGATGACCGGCATCGAGTCGTCATCCATGATTACTATGTCGAACAGTTTCGCACCGGCCATTGTCCGCCGGGCCTCGCCAAAAAGCATAACGGTTGTGTTCCGCCCGGACAGGCAAAAAAGTGGCAGATAGGTTATCCGCTGCCGCGTAACGTGATTTACTACGATCTGCCGCCGGCGATCGTCATGCAGCTGGGGCCGCCGCAGCCCGGCTACCGTTATGCGCGCGTGGATTCCGACATACTGTTAATCGCGATAGGAACGGGGTTGGTTGTGGACGCTATTTTGGGGTTGAGCGGGAATTAAAAATTGTCATATTTAAAGGAGGGGGCATCGCGCCCTTTTCGAAGTCCTATTGCACTGGAAATCTTGATACCCGAAACGGTTTGCCCGTTGGTTAACTTCGTAGTCCGGAATAAGACCACCCAAGCGTAGCGCGAGGTGGCGTTTCCGGCCTACATGGCTGAGAGAGCTGGGAAAGAAATATAGAAAACCGAATTTTGATGTGCGGTGTGTGTAATCAATCGCGAAGCCATTTTTGCATTATGGGAAAAGGCTCGATGCCTAATTCCGCGGCCTTATTGTTGGTATAAGCCATACCGGCATCTTCAATGCCTTTAGTGCCGATATATACGCCCATCTGGAAATTAAACAGAAGCCCTTGAGCCCCGCCTTTATAGCCTTTATTGTGGAAGAGTATTTCATGATCGATTCCAAGGGCGACCACTGCGGCCCAAGACCAGGCAATCGCTTCGATTTCGTAGGAATTGCCGATTTCATCGATTTTTCCGACATTACCGGTAGCATAATGTCTCAGGTGACTTGGAACCATTGCGATATGCCCGGCTTCGTGGAGCAAATCGCCGGGGTAGAGTAATTTCTCTTCGTCAACCAGCAATTTTCCCTTTTCAATATAAATGCCGGGAATGAATGTCTCTTCATTAAATGGTTTTTCAATGACTTCGATGCCAACTTCCCGGATGAAGTCCACCATCTTTGCCGTTACCGAATTACAGAATGCCATGCGTTTTCCTAAAAATGTTTAATAGCTGCAAAATGTCGTGATAGTCGCTTAGATTGGGTGTCAACAGTAGTCGCTTTAGGCGACAGTAGCGCCGGACGGAGCATGCTGCCCCATTCGAAACGTTTTGCATTAATAAGAGTTCAGGCATCGCAGAAACGTTAGGACCAGGGTTGCAAACCCCGCACAGCTTGTCGGTCTTCTGGCATTAGTAAATCGTGCGCGGTGCGCACCCTACCTAACTTCTCGACGTTCCTTGGGTATATAGTTCCAGTGCTCTTCAACATGCAATGCCCCCATAAGAGCACTAAATTTACCTATACTAATCTGATCTTGAGATGCTAACTCAACGATGGCATAGTCGTAGTCAGCTTCGGGCCTAGCTATTAAAATAAATGATCCTGCGTCAATCTGATAAGGCTTTTGAAAATAATCAGTTAGCTGATAGATATATTCATCTGATGCATGAATTACAATATCACTTAGCCTATCAATTCGCTTGACCAAATATATATAGTCATTATCTGCCTTGGCATCGTCAATTCTACTCCAAGATTCGACTTTAGCATGTTGCTCTAAAGCGTTTTCAAGGTAACGAGGTATGGTGTAATAAAGATTTCTTCCCATAAATTAATAAATCCGTTCTACAGCAGGAACCTTACCAAAATATCTTTTATATGCCTCTGCTTCCAATTCAGAAAATACTTTCAAATGTAGATGCAAACCAAATTGTTTTTTAAAGTCTTCAGAAAGTAGTTGGCAAACTTTGGCATCATCCTTTATTTGATTAACTTGGGTTGCTGAGGTTTTCATTATCATGTCAACATCAGTTGCCTCTTGACCATACAAAGCACTACCATAAAGATATATTTTTAGAGGCTTTAACTTCACTTCGCTTATATTCTCTATTATCCAAGATCTGTAAGTTTCAATATTGTTCAAAGCTTTGGATTTTTCAGAGCTGTATTTATTTATGAGATCAGCAAACTCTAAGGGAAACTGATGTTCCGAGTAGTCTTGATTCGGATTTTCACAATGTGTCTCAAATGCTTGGATATGGGATTTTATTCTCTCAACAGGACTTAACTCATCTTTTTTGAACCGAAATGTATGATTCAGAATTCCAAGTATTTTTTCATTGTTTGGGATTATCTGCTCTATCTTTAATCTTTCCCAGACTTCGAAATCATGTCTTAGCGCGCCAGAGCTGCCAGAATCAGAGTTTGGCCCAAAGTTGATAAAGACTCTTCGGTTCTCATCCATTATCGGTCGTATCTCTAATGATGCGTCATATAGAGTTTTGTATTTTTTTACACTCGATTCGCGGCTTCGCTCACCTCTTAACCAAAACAAGAAACACGAAGTAATAACCATCAAAGCTCCAATAATGACAAAGATAATATCTGTACTAGAACTCAAAGCCAGCTTTACATATACATCACCGGAAAAAACCTCAAGACTGGACGCTAATTGTAGAACTCGCTGATATCCGAGTAGAGCAATTCCAGCAACCAAAAGCGTTGAAATGAATTTTGTTTCAAAGTTGGGATTGAGAAATCGATTTAGCTTTTCCAGAGCTATTTTATTTATGGTTAATTCGTTACTCATATTTACCCTGAAAACTAACACAATATATTCGATATAAATTGTTTTATAAAAAATCTAATTTGTCGTATGCAGCTAAAACTCATCTAATTAATTATTTTGGCTAAATCAATTATAAAACAACAAGATATGGTATACAAACAAAAACGACTCAGCTTCCGCCTTAATAAAATTAGTTAGCGGCGGTATTGATGTTGCTTTGATATTAATGCGTCGCATCCCAAACCGGCTGCAACAGACTTTGGCATTGCAGCTCAAACGACTCGCCCAGCACTACCCCAAAATCCGCCACATTACCGTAAAGACGCCTGAGTTCCGGCTCGTAGGGTTGCTCTACGGCTCTGGACAATTGCTCGACTGCGGCATCCAGCGCCGACTTTGAGGCGCGGCTGCTGGTTTGCAGCTTGTGGGCCTGTTTGACATACGCCAAAGCCGGTTCGACAAAAAAGGCATCGGGCTGTTTTCGGCCTAGCCGGTAGATTTCTATCCATGCGCTCAGCTGCTCCGGCTGGCAATGTTCGGGCATGAATTCCAAGTCCTCATCGGTGCTGAGCAAAAACGACGACTGCGGCTGAACTGCGTTAATAATCAGGTGATGCAGCAACGCACAGACAAAATCCTTGCCCTTAAGATCGGCGTAGCGATAAAACAGGCTGCCGCGTTGATAAAGGTTGCCGAGTTTGCCGACCAAGCGGTAGCCGTCGACGGTTATGTCTATCGGCAAATCGTCCAACGGCTCACCCAGGTTTTTGGCTTTTATGCGTTCGACAAAGCCATTAATTACCTGCTGTTGCCGGTCGAACTCCAGATCTCCCGGCACTCCCGCCAACCACCGGCCCTGCGCTTGCAGTTTTTTTACCGATATTGGCTTGCCGTTTAGCGCCTCGTGTATCCATTCATGATAAATAGCGTAACCCTCCAGCTTGGCAACGCTAAACGGTTCGCGCTCTTCGGCATCGGCTTCCATGCGGCTAAAGCGTATATCCATTTGCCGCTGCATGAAATGACGTTGAGGATGCCGGAAAAAACTGAATAATTCGCTGAGCTCGATGACTTCGGTTTCCTCGGTGTCTGAGGGGATGGTTCCTTGCCACCACAAGTCAGCTTGGGCGACCGGCCGGTCGCCCCTACGGGACAATGCCCTGGCGGTTTCGCAATCGGCTTCGGAAAAGCTGAATACATCCGAGGTTCCGTCGAAATAACGCCGACTGAATGGCTGTAACGGGTGCCGGGTAATCAAGTCGCCGTCACACTGCAAAACTTCCAGCAATTCGCTGATCACCACCGACGGCGGAATGGCGTCGTTGTGGCTGATCGACTGGCCGATGTAGGTCATAATCAACTGTTGTCTGGCCGATAGCAGGATCTCCAGGAACTGATAGCGGTCATCGCTGCGGCGCGAGCGGTCGCCTTTGCGAAAGTGTTGGGCCAGCAAGTCAAAGGTCGGGTTACGGTCGATTTTGGGGAACTCGCCGTCATTCATGCCCAACAGGGCAATCACTTTGAACGGAATAGACCGCATCGGCAGCATCGAACAAAAGGTCAGCTGGCCGCGCAAAAAACCGTTGGATGATTTGCGCTCGGCAACCATGCCTTCCAGCCAGCTGATAATCACTTGCAGCTCGATATCGTCATTATGCACGGCGGCCAACTCGGCGGATAATTCCGCCAGCAGTTCGTTAAGCTGCTGGCGTTCGACCGGTTCCGCAGCCGCCAATAACTGGTCTGCGTAATAATAAAGCTGCGTGCTCCAGTTTTTTAGCGGTTTCGCCTGTTTGAGTTCCTTGCTGGCTTTAAACAACAGCTGCATAAAATCGCACAAGCCGCCCAAGGCCAGCGCCGAGGAGCCTTCAATATCCCGATAAGGCAATACGTCGGCAACAAAATCCTGATCGCTGCCTACCGCATAACCCATCAGCAACCGGTCCAGCGTCGCCTGCCAGGTGTTTTCGCTCAGTTCGGGGAGGCCGAGTTCCTGCTTGTGTTGCGCCGACTTGCCCCAGCGCACATGGGTATCCTGCACCCAGTGATTGATCAGCTCCAGGTCGACCTCGGACAAGCCGAAACCCGGATACACCACCGGCTGCTCCAGCAAATCCAGCACCGTCTGCCAGCCGAAACGGCTTTGGCTTAAGTCCAAAAAGCGGATGAAGGCGTCCAGCGCGTTGTTGCTCAGGCGCAAGCTGCGGTCGGCGATGGCGTGTTGGATGTCGTCGAACACCGCGGAAATAAACGGCTCGTACACCTGGATGTCCGGCGCCATCACCACAATATCGCGCAGCTCCAGCGTCGGGTCTTTTTCCAGCGCTTGCAGCAGCTGGTTTTTCAGCACCTCCACCTCGCGCATTCTGGAGTGGCAGGCATGAATACTGATCGAGTCGTCTTTTTGAAGCGGCTGTTCATCCAGGCTATTATTTAAAATACCGTTTTGCAGTCGTTGCAGATTATTTTGCGCTTCGCTCAGCTCAAAGCTTTCCGGTTCCAAATCGAATTGCGCCTGCTCCAGCAACATCTCCTGAAACTCGCGCCCCTGTTGGCCTAATGTCGATAACAAGGGATGGCCGGTAAAATTTTCGTCGTTCGCTCTCTGCCGTTTGCTGGCCAGATCGGCCCAAAAATCCTGTGCCGGATTGAGTAAATAAAGATGCAGTTGGCAATGTTTGGACAGGCCTTCCAAATAACTTAAAAATAACGGCGGCATGGTGTTAAGTCCGAACACCGAAATCCGCTCCGGTAGTTGCGCACTAAACGCGCCTTCCTCTGCGGCATTCAACTTGGCTATTACATCCAGCCATAACGAGCCCCGGTGCTTGTTGCCGGTCTGTTCGATTATTTGCAGCCATAAAGCCTGTTGCCAGCGTTCGGTTGTTGTTTGATACAACAGCTGGCCCTTTTGCCAGGCCGCCAGCATATCCGGCCGCATCATCTGGTACTGGTCGAAAATCTGCGCCAGCTGCTGGGCCAGCTGATAGCGTTTTAAGGCGACATTTTCGCCGGACAGGTATTGCGTTAACGGCAAAAACACCTCGCCGTTCAATCGCCGGAGCAATGCCTCTATCCGCCAGAGCATTAAATTACGCTCAAAAGCCGCATCGCTTAAGCGGCTGTCGATGTTCTGCGCCAGAGAGCTGAAAAACTTGCCGGGAAATAAAAACTCGTAATTCCCCCAGACTTTAAATTGACTGGCTAACTGCTGCGATAACCACCGCTCCATGCCCTGACTTTGAATCAAGAAGACTTCCTTGGCAAAAGGCGATGCCAGCGGCGAGTTTTCAATGACGGCGGTCAGGTGAAAGACCAGGTTTTCGGTTTTATTGGAGCTGTGCAGGATGAACATGAGGGCTTTAATTTATCGTAGCGGCATTTTTTAAAAATCGGCGGGGTAATCTTTGTATAGCGATCGAGATAAGTTTATCCTGTAAACGTAGGGTGCGCTGTGCGCACCTTAGCTCCCACGGCGCGCATGGCACGCGCTACAGCGGATGTCTTTCTGCCGGAGAGAACAAAACTTTTCCGGACAACTCTATCTGCTGTATTATCACACACCCTTTACATACCTATAACTAAAATCAGGATAACCTTATGACTCAAGATGAACTAAAGCAAAAAGTGGCTCAAGCCGCTTTACACTATATTAAAGATGTTGCCATTATCGGCGTAGGTACAGGTTCAACCGTTAATCACTTTATTGATTATTTGGTTGATTTCAGGGCGGATATTGAGGGCGCTGTTTCCAGTTCGATCGCAAGTACCGAACGCTTGAAGAAAATCGGCATCCCGGTGCTTGATTTGAATGCGGTGGGTACGCTGGACGTTTATGTGGACGGGGCGGACGAAGTCAATCCCCATAAACAACTGGTCAAAGGCGGCGGCGGCGCGTTGACTCGCGAAAAGATTATCGCCGCGGCCAGCAAAAAATTCGTCTGTATTGCCGACGAGACCAAATGCGTCGATGTGCTGGGCAAATTCCCTTTGCCGGTTGAAGTCGTTCCGATGGCCAGAAGTTATGTTGCCCGAGAGCTTGTTAAATTAGGCGGTCAGCCGGTATGGCGGGAAAACTTTATTACCGATAACCACAATGTGATTCTCGATGTGCATAACCTGGATATTATCGAGCCGATCAAACTGGAACAAATCATCAACAACATTACCGGCGTAGTCACCGTCGGTATTTTTGCGATGCGCCCTGCGGATGTCGTGTTAATCGGCAAGGGTAATGAAGTAACTACGCTTTAAAATAGTTGGCTGCCGGCCGGGGGGCGCACTGCACCCGGCTTGCACCCCTGCTAACGCCATTTACCACAAAGCTTCCCATCGGCTATTCTACTGTCGGACTTCCTGGAGCAGTGGCTTTATACTCATAAATTCCGGTTAATTTGCGCTTGAATTCGTCAGAAATCAGCCTGGAATCCTGCTTGCTTTTTACTACGCGCGGAGTGATCAGAACAACAAGTTCATTTTTGATATTCTCTCTGTCCGTATTGCCGAATAATGGCCCTATCCATGGCAGCTCATTTAGCCAAGGAATTCCTCCAATTGCATTACTATTGTTATTGTCAATCAAACCGCCTAACACGATAGTTTCACTATCCTGCACAGCGACAGAACTCTCAATCTCTTTTTTCTGGATGGTGGGTGAAGTATTGACCCCTGTCTCCGTTTTGACCGCAGAGCTAACAGTTTGCTTTATTTCCATAATAACCATGCCGTTTGCATTGACCCTGGGAGTAACCTCCAGGGTAACACCGGTATCCTTGTATTGTATTGAACTCTGTATAGCGGTGGTCGCTCCTGTGGTGCCACCACTACCGACGACGCTTCCTAACGTGCCTGTTTGTATCGGCACCTGATCGCCGACGTTGATTTTAGCTTCTTGATTATTCAACACCATTAAAGAGGGTGATGAAATGATGTTGACATTGCCTTTATTAGCCTGGGCGCTTAACAAGGCATTAACTACGCCGGAGTTATAAATTGCGGTCAATCCGCCTGATGTAAAAGCCGCAGCACTTGCCGCGGCTATGCTGCCCAGTGTAGCCGCGTCATTGCCGCTACTGATACTGCTGCCGCCATGATCTAAAAACCATTGTATTCCGTACTTTAATGAATCTGTCAATTTCACGGAAACTATAGTCGCATCAATCAATACCTGTAGAGGCAATAAGTCCAGCTGTTTGATAACAGGGAGGATGACTTCGTACTCCTGCGGCGTGGCGACAACAATGACCGAATTATTGGCCACGTCCGAAATAATTCTTACCTCGCCCACATTGGCAACCTCCGCCTCTCCGGTTGGCGTGGATGTTTTGGGAACGTTTTGTTTTTCAGGCGCTTTATTGGTTAATTCAGCCGCCTTTTCTCCAGGCGCAACTTTGGCGGATTTTTCTTTCTTGGCAGCACCGGTAAAAATCTCATTCAACGTTGCTGCCAGTTCTTCAGCATCGACATTTTGAACCCTATAAACATTCACTCCGCCGCCGGATGCCGTATTGGCCCGATCCAGGCGAAATATCCAGTTTTCAATATCCTTTAAATAGCCGGCCTGATGCGTAATCGCCATCACGGCATTCAATCTTTCAACCGGGATAAAACGAAAAAAGTTACTTTCTCCTTCCTTGCCCTCTTTACGAAAAATCTCCTCCAGTTCTTTAATAATGGTTTCCGGCTCAACATGGGCTAATGGAAACAGGCCAAAAGATTGTCCTTTCAACACATCGACATCAAAAACGCTGACCATGTCCATTACCCGTCCCAGTTCATTAGGGGTGCCGGATGCGATCAGGATATTGCGCGTACTATCGACATTGAGAATGGTCTTTTCCTGCACCAGCGGTTTGATCACATCGACAATGTCTTGCACGGCGACATTTCTAACCGGAATAACCCTGACTTGAAAGCCGGTCCTTCCGCCAGTATTGGGCGCTGCAAAACTGGAGCTGTACAGGGCTTCGCTGGCCGGTTCGATGTGGTAAATGCTGGCATCCTTAACCAGGACGGCATTGTTCATGCGCAGCAGCATTTCAAGGGTGGGAATCAGCTCCTCTTTACTTAAGGGATCGGTCGTTTGCAGGGTGACCTTGCCGGCCACCTTGGGACTGAGTACGTAGTTTTGTCCAAGGATGTCGCTTAAGATAACTTTGGCCACTTCACCCAAATCGGCTTCATCAAAATTGAGACTGTATGCACCCTCGCCGCGGCTTTGGGGTGTTCTATGCTGCGTTGCCGCTCCCGGTACAAACCGGTTGGTACCGGGAAATAACTCAGGCTTTGCCTGCGTTACCGCAGTAGCGGGCGCTTTGTTTTTCAGTTGATCAATAGACACATCGGCTTGCTCCTTTCTCACCGGCGTCAACGGCAATTTTGCCATAGGCTGAGGCCCGAGCGATTCACAACTTGACAACGTTAAACCCAAGACCACCAAACAAGACGTTGTTGTTACTTTTTTGATATTAATCATTGTGGGTTTCCCTCCGGTGTATCTTCAGTATTATCTGTTGCAGGTTCTGGAATAGCTGCTGGAACAGGCGCTGGTGCAGGAGCAGTAGCAGGCGCCGGTGTACTCGGCGTTGGACTGTTTTCCCCCTGCGGTAATGCTTTTAATTTCGGCTTTCGAAGCAGTAGTTCCTTCTCGGTACTGCCTTGTTTAAGCACGACCCGGTCATTTTTTATTTCAGTCAGTTTCCAGCCGTCAATATCGTCGCCGACGGTTATTTTTCGAGTGTGATCTTTGACAAGCTTTGATTTAGGCCGACCGAATAAGGCCGAGACGGTTTTTTTTGTGCTGTAAATCCCGTTAAGCTGCCAATCAAAGCTCTCGGATTTAGAGGCGGCGCTTTGCGCTGTCTCCTGATTCGGCTCAGCTACCGGCCTTCTGTCTTTAATAAATAACGGTCTGGCAACCAGGTCAACGTAACTTTCTTCCGGCTGTTTGGTCAATTCTATTTCGGGCAACTCATCCGTTTTATAGTCTTGCGGTTTTTCCGAGGCAAGCGACGTCAGCAAACGGTGTCGCATATAGCTTGCATACAACCACTCTCCGGTAATAATCAAGCACAGGCCGATGCAGGCGGATACCAGCAATTTCATGAGTTTACTATTCATTCCGGCAGCCTCCTCATAAAGCTGACCGCCTGAAAATTGATATTTAATTCGTTACTCGGTTCGATCTGGCGCGTTGTCCTGCTTCTTACGCCGCGCATCGGCCTGATCTCTATCTGATTGATAATAAGCAGCGGAGTCGATGTTTCCAGCTTGTACAGCACCGCCCGTAACACTTCGCTATTACCCGTCATCCTTACGCTGACGGTTATCCGGCTAAATTCATTTTTGGTGCTAAGGGGGAGCGCCTGAGTGCTGCTCAATTGCCCGCCTGCCTCCGTAATTACTTTTTTAATGAACTCCTGAACCTCGGCGGACGCTAAAGCGCCGGTGCTCTGCCGGTTCAAAAGGCCACGCTTTTGATACTGTTCTTTTATGGCGACCATGCTGGCGATGACAGCGTCTTTTCTTGCCAGAATCCGCTCATATTGCTGTATCCTGAAAACAAGATTATTTTTGGCGTCGAGCAGTTCCAATCCTTTGTTAGCCAGCGGCACTATAACGGCCAGACTGACAAGCAGTATTGCCGCAACCAAGAGGGCGACGGCCAACCATCGCTGCATTTGCTTACTTCCGATGTCGATCACTTGCGTCTCCCGATAGCCAAGGACGGTGTGTATGCCAAAGCAGCCGGTGCGGCGTTCGATTGGGCGGGGGGAGCCGCAACCGCCGGGGTAACGTCAACGGTAATCTGGAAGCGCTCCTGCCCGCTGGCTTTATCCTGGGTGACCGGCGAGACAAACCGGGCGTCGGCAAACAATTCGGAGTCTTCCAAAACGCCGATCAATGCCGAAGCGGCGGGCGACTCGCCCTGTATCTGCAGATGCCCGTCCGAGTATTGTATGTAGGACAACCAGGTATTATCTTTGATTAGCGCACTTAAGGTGTTCAACATCTCAATGACCGGCGGAGCCGCATTTTTCTCCGCTATCAATAGCCGTGTTTCGTCTATCATCGCATCGATCTCCAGCTGCAGGGCCTTAACTTCCTTGGCATCCTTTTCTATGGCATCGATTTTTTCCTGCAAGGCATTGACCGTTTGATATTCAAACAAGACCGGCAGCGCCAGCACCGCGCCCAACAGTAAAAAGATCGCCGCAATCAGTGCCGTGTAAATCAGTCGCGGCGTATTTGCGGTTTTGTCCCTTAGGCTCTCCGGCAATAAATTGTAGCCGTCATAACGTTGCTCAAGATCATTCGGCGTCGCCTCGTAATCGACGAACAGCGGCGACATGTCCATGGCCTTGATGTCTTCATACAGCGCATCAAGCGTTTCCCTGGGCGTTAACACCAGCATGACCCTGATTTGTCCGGGTTCATGCTCGCCTTCCAGCGGCTTAACCGCAAAATAAACCTGTTCTGGCTTAAACGGCGTATAGCGGTCAAGTTCATAGGCGACAACTTGGGACAGGTTTTCTTTGACGGCAACCGGCAAGGCGAGTTCTTTTTGAATGGCCTCTTGCGCTGTTAGCCGAAGGATTAAATTCGCTTTAGCCAGCCGTTCGTCTTTGGCTCGCAAGGCTTTATATTGCGCTATGCCCGAAGCGTTGCGCTCCAGTATTGCCAAAGGCTCGGCTTGCTTATTAAGCAGGTAGGTCAGCGCTAATTGATTGCCTTCGGGACGAACGATGATGAAGCCCCGTTTTTCATTAACCAACTGTCTGATTTTTTCAGGCACCAGAAAGTCAAGTTCGCGCAGCCACCAGCGGAAGAACTTTTTAACGTCCAGATCAATGGTTGAATTCAGGTTCGGCATACTGTCTCACAAGTAACTCATCTGTTTCATCTGTAAATAAGGAACCATCGACGGCGGCGTTACGCTGCCATTTCAGAACCTGAAACGGCGACGCCCCCGGAGGACTATCCGATTTTTTTATCACCGTATTGATGACGGCCGTTGTGCCATCATCCAACAGCGCTTCGGCAATAACCGTCATCACGCCTTGTTTCGCCGCGCCATTACCGGCAGCGACAGCTGTTGCAGGCGCATTCTCACCCGTTTGTCCGGATACCCTATTAGAACCTACTACCGGAACTGTCGGCGCCGGTAGGCCGTTTATAGCACTTTCCCGCCTTGCTGCGATATATTCGTTTATCAATTCGGGATCCATTCCCGGCAGTACCTGCAAAACTTCTTGGGATGCCTGGGTCAAATCGACCTGCGGTTGTCCCGAATAGACGGTGACCCGGTTTTCAAGCCATTTGAAGACCTGATCATTCATACCCAATACCAGCTGTAATTCCTCAATAGACTGAAACGGCTTGTTGCGAGGCCCGTAGCTTAATCCTGCGTCTTTATATTCTTCTTTCTCTGCGCCTTCTATATGCACCAGGTCATCCGCATCACGCCAATCGAGAATCGCATTGACCAACCTGGTTTGCAACTGCTCATCAGCTGGCGCGTGAACCATCAGTCCTTGTAACAGCGTCTGGTCCGCGCTGTTTAAATCCACCTTGCCTGCTTCAGAGAGTAGCCGAACTCTGACCTTCGAATCCGCGTAATCCAGTTGGTAAATGCTGCCATCGGTATGCCAGCGCTGTAGCGGGTCGGGATGCATTAGCATCAGTTCTGCAACGGCAAGCCCTGATTCCGCGATAGCCGCGGCCTGGGCATTATTGCTGCTGCCGGTTACGATGCCCGCTTCCCGCCGCATACTCAGCGCAAAACTACCGGCCATAATGGTCAGCAGGCTCAACACCCACAAAACCAGAACCAGGGCGAAACCCTCAGACCGGATCAATTGGGGGCCTCCGCCGGTGCGGCAACATTTGTCGGGTTTTCTCCAAGCGCTGTGCTGCCGGTTTCGCCTGTAACGTTAAGCGCTATAATCATTTCCGGCCAAAAAACGCCATTTGTCGTATTGATGCTGATTTTGACCAATCGGGGATGAACGCTTTTTTCCAGCCATTCATCCTGCCAGCTGCTTTTGCCCTCATCATCAGCGCCAAAATAAGCCAGCGTAAAATCGCTGACATGCCTTAACAAGACCTCCTCTTCCCGGTGCCACTCTTCACCTTCGGTTACCGGAAAAAACGGTGTTAGGGAAACCTTGATGACCTGTTCTTTATCTTCTTGCTGCGGCTGTATCGAAAACAGCTGCATGCCTGCTCTACCGACACTTGCAGGAAAAACCGAGACAAACTGCAAGGACTTTTTTTTGCCTTGAAAAGAAAATGTTTTATTCTTGTTATCCGTTGCGGTGCCCGATTCCGCCTGGCTTGCGGCAGACTCGCCCTCCCCGGCGGAAAAATCATTCCACACAGGGAGGGCTGAGGATAAATGCCGCTGAAAAAAGTTATAGACGACGGCGACCTCATTGACTTCGGCTATTTTGTTTTCTCCCTGTTCCCAGCTTTGGGCGCAAATTCTCAAGCTGCTGAACAAGAGCACCACCATAATGCTTAATAGTGTCATTGCTATCAGAACCTCAATTAGCGTAAAGCCCGCCGCGGCGCTGGAAGAATGGTGCTTCGCCTTTCGCCCTTCGCCCTTCGACTTGCTGGTACCGTTCATAACACCTTATTCACCAGTTTCAATGTTGTTAACTCAACCTGCCTACCGGCGGCACGGGCGTCCTCCCCCCAACTTACGACAACCTTAATCTTAAAAAGCACTGCCGTTATAGCCGTGACGTCTAAATTTTCAGCAGTGAACTGGAACGGGCTGACGGACACCCGCCAATGGTATTTTTCATTTTCCAGCCCGGTCGCTTCGCCTGGCTTTAGGGGGGCTTCAATGCCTGTTTGGGCCATTAGCGATTCAGCAATTTGGACGGCTGCGGTATATTCCTCGGCAACGCCTGCGGTATTAACACCGGCAGAAAATATCTTCAGCAAAATCCCCAAGGAAAGCGCCAGGATTGAAAACGCAATCAGGATTTCCAGTAAAGAAAAGCCGCGTTGACTATTCATTTTCAAGCTCAATTTGGCCGGTTAACCAATTTATATCGATTTTCCACGATGTCTGTCCCCGCTCCAGCGTGATTCTTCCTCCGGTAGAGGAACCATCGGCAAAAAAACGGATGTTCGCCGTGCCTTCCCCGGTTAATTCGGTTTGCGCAGTCACCACGGTGACATCAATACCCTTGGGTATTTGATAAAGCTTGTCCCGACCGCTGACCCTGTAACTGTTGTTACCAAGATCAAGGGCAACCGTGGTTTCCTGATGCGTCATTAAAGCCTGGCCTCTGGCATAACGCAGCGCCGATACCATATCCCGTGCCGCCGCCTTGATTTCTGTTGTGTCACTCCCTGATGACAGGTTAAGACCGATCACGGAAAAACCCAAAACAACGACAAAAAGCACTACGGTCAACTCCAGCAAGGTAAAGCCGCGCTGCGGCTTGCCTCTCAGCGCAGTGTGCTGAATCTGCATTCCCACGCAGCGCGGAGGAACGAGACGTCTTCCACCTTTCGCCTTGCGCCTTTTGCCTTGCGCCTCAAAAATTATTCCCAACTAACAATATCCTGATCTTCGCCTTCGCCGCCTTCCTTGCCATCCGCCCCGTAGGTGAACAAATCGAATTTCCCGTGCTCGCCGGGAGCGACATAATGATATTCCTGCTGCCATGGATCCAGCGGCATTTTGGCTTTGCGCAAATAAGGGCCATTCCAGCGTTTGGCGCTGTCGGGCGATTCAATGAGGGCCTTCAAGCCTTGCTCGGAACTCGGATAGTTGCCTAGATCCAGTTTGTACATATCCAGGGCGGCCGCCAGATCTTCAATCTGCACCTTGGCCGCTTTGGTTTTGGATTCGCCCATGTGCTTCATAACCTGCGGCCCGACTATCCCGGCCAGCATCGCAATAATGCCCAGCACCACCAATAATTCAAGCAGGGTAAAGCCGCAGTGGCGAAGGGCTAAAGGCGAAAGGCGCAAAGAGCCTGCCTTTTTCGCCTCGTGCCTTAATATTTTTTTCATAATGTTTTCCTCTTAAAAAGCCAAATCGTTAACACTCAGGATAGCCAGCAGAATCGATACGATGATGCCTGCAATCATCAATCCCAGTGAAATTATCAACGCCGGTTCCAGCAATGCCAGCATACGCTGTATTGCCACCCTAAGCTGTTTATCGTAAATCGTCGCCACCCGCAGCAGCATTTCTTCGAGACGTCCGGTTTCTTCGCCCATTTTTATCATTTGCATGGCCATCTTTGGGAATATGCCTTTCTCCAATAAGGCATCCGACATATTTTTACCCTGTTTCAACTGCTCTTCGGTATCCTGAATGGCCGCCGCCAAAACCAGGTTGTCTACCGTTTCGCGAACGATAACCAGAGCCGCCAGTATCGAAACGCCATTACCCAGTAAAGTGCCCAGCGTTCGGCTGATGTTGGCGGTTTCCTTGTTCAGGATAATCGTCCCGGCCAGCGGCAGCTTCAAAAAACGCCCATCCCAAATCTTCTTTTTTACCGGATCGGCCATCTGAAGGTTCATATAGCCGGTGATTAATATCACACCTAAAACCAGCATCCACCAATAGCTTTGCAGCCATTCGGCCAAGCCGACCACGATCTGTGTCGATACCGGCAGTGCCTTGCCTGCGCTTTCAAACATCTCGGAAAACTGCGGCACTACAAAAGTCAGCATCACAAACAGCGAGGCCAGCGACATGATCAACAAAATGGCCGGGTAGATCAATGCCGTACTGACCGTCTCTTTTAATTCACGGGAGCGCTCCAGATACTCGGACAAGCGCCCCAGTACTTCGCCCAGACTGCCGCCCGCCTCGCCGGCGCGTATCATGTTCAGATAAAACTTGCTGAAAATGCCGGACTGCTTTTCCAGCGCATCGGCCAAGGTTGCGCCGCCTTTTACTTTCTCCAGAACCCGGCCGATCAACTTGGTCACCCGTTCGTTGTCTTCAGTCAAGTCGATCAACACCAGCAAGGATTTATCCAAAGGCAAACCGGATTCCAGCAAGGTTGCCAATTCGCCGGTGAACAGGGCGATGTCCTTTTGCGATAATTTGGTCTGCTTGATGCCCAGCCTTAAGCCCAGAAACGATTTGGCGCCGGCCGGGACTACGCGAATAGGAATGTAGCCTTCCGTCTGCAGAGTTGCAATCAACTGCTGTTCATCAACCGCGTCCCTGACGCCCTCTTCGGTTTCGCCCAGACTGTTAACCGCTTTATAGGCAAATAACATTAGGTTTCCGACGTGACCCTTAGCACTTCTTCCAGCGTGGTAATGCCTTGCAGGGCTTTGACCAAGCCGTTTTCGTACATCGTTGTCATGCCTTCCTCAATGGCGAGCCGTTGAATGGCTCCGGCTTCTTCATGCGCCATAATCAATTTGCGGAGCGGATCGGTCATTTGCAGAAACTCGATAATCGCCAGCCGCCCGCGGTAACCTAAACCCCCGCATGACGGGCAACCAACCGGTTTGTATAAGACAATATCGCCTTCTGGCGCAAACCGCCTTAACCTCATGCCGTCGATAATGTCTTGGGATGGCGTATAGCGTTGCTTGCACGCAGGACACAGTTTTCTTACCAGGCGTTGCGCCAATATGCCGTTAACGGTGGAGGTGAGTAGGTATTCTTCCAAGCCCATATCCAGCAAGCGGGTTACACCGCCGGCCGCGTCGTTAGTATGCAGCGTCGATAATACCAAATGTCCGGTCAGCGCCGATTGCACGGCGATTCTTGCGGTTTCCAGATCGCGCATCTCGCCGATCATGATTACGTCGGGATCTTGCCGCACGATAGAGCGTAGCGCCGACGCAAAGGTCAGGCCTATTTGCGGTTTTGCCTGAATCTGGTTGACCCCGTCCATCTGGTATTCGACCGGATCTTCAACGGTGATGATTTTTCGCTCGGAGGTGTTGAGCTGTTTTAACGCGGCATACATCGTGGTGGATTTTCCGCTACCGGTAGGTCCGGTAATCAGGATAATGCCATGCGGTTGAGACAGTACCTCGATAAACTGCTGTAAATGTTTGCCGGAAAAGCCCAGTGCGGCAAAGTCCAGTACCGTAGTTTCCTTGTCCAGCAAGCGGATCACCACGCTTTCGCCGTACATCGTCGGTATGGTCGAAACCCGCAAATCCAGCTCCTTGCCCAGCATTTGCACTTTGATGCGGCCATCCTGCGGCAGACGGCGCTCGGCGATGTTCAGCTTGGCCATGATCTTGACCCGCGAAATCACCGCTGCGGTGGATTTGACTGAAGGCGCGTCTATTTCCTTTAGTACGCCATCGACACGCAGCCTGACTTTTAGCGATTGCTCAAAGGGCTCGATGTGAATATCCGAGGCCCTGCTTTCAATCGCCCGCTGCATGATCAAGTTGACCATTTTGATCACCGGCGCTTCACTGGCCAAGTCTTTTAAATGCTCCAGGTCTTCCTCGCCCAGATCATCGACGGCCAGATCGTCAACGAGTTTATCCATTTGCGAGCGGCCTTCGCCATACTGCACTTCCAGCGCCGCATCGATTTCCGAAAGCAGGCCGACTTTGGCGATGATGTTTTTTCCGGTCGCCAGCTTTAACGCGTCAATGACAAAGCGGTCTTCGGGGTCCATCAGTGCAACGGTGATGTCGTCATTGTGAGTCAAGCCGATGACATGGTAGTTTTTTAAAAACCGTAACGGCACGGTTTCCGGCAGTTGCATTTCCAGCGGATAGTGATCCGGTGTAACCTTTTCAAAGCGGCCCGATTCAACAAAAGCGTCGGCTACATCAAGCTCCGAACACAGCCCCAGCTTGACCAGCAACTGCGGCACACTTTCCGATACAGATGTCTTCTGTACGCGCTCGACTTTTTTTAATTCTGCGGCAGAAAGCTTCTGTCTATGCTGCAAAACGGTTAACAACGATTCATATGCCATTATCCAAAAAGACCGGTTGGTATTGTAGTTAGTGTCTGTAGGTTAGAGTGTTCGACTTGTTCAATCAATAAGTGCTATCACCTATCAAATGAACCTGTGATTTAGCTTAATGTTTTATATTAACAAAGTCTCAGGTAGTTTTTAATTTCAAGCGATTTTCTTGGGATTAAAATTTCTGCTTTTAAGTTGGGCTGTCTTGTTGCGGGGCTAAAAACCGGTTTTTGCTCATAACGACAATAAAAATTTTGCAGGCTCATTGATGTCCTTAATTATTTATATAGATTGACGATTAAAGCAAGCTTAAGCGCATTGATTGAATCAATGGAGGGCATACTTGAGTGATTTTTAAATTTTAGTGCGTCCTAAAATAAATTCAGATGGCTGCCTATAAAACCACGAGGGTGTTTACTCACAACGGCCGTGGCTGATAAACCTAAACGCTAGATGCCGCAAACGCCCATCTCTTCAACCAAAAGATCTGCAATTATGCAACAAATCATGGGTTTCGCTCGCGCTTTACCCATCCTACGATGTATAATGCGCGGTTATTTTTCACTGAGTTATAAGGTGTGGTTTATGCAAATTATTCAGGAAGCGCTCACGTTTGATGACGTTTTATTAGTGCCTGCGCACTCGACTGTGCTGCCACGCGACGTAGAAATGAAGACCCAGCTGACGCGGGGCATTACGCTCAATATCCCTCTGGTTGCGGCGGCGATGGATACGGTTACCGAAGCGCGGCTGGCGATTGCGATTGCCCAGGAAGGCGGTATCGGCATTATTCATAAGAATATGACGGCCGAGCAGCAGGCGCGTGAAGTCCGCAGCGTTAAAAAATACGAGAGCGGAGTGATTAAAGATCCGATCACCGTTACGCCGGATGTGAGCATACGGGACGTGATCACCTTAACCCGATCCAAAAATATTTCCGGCGTACCGGTGGTCAATGGCGATGAGTTGGTCGGTATTGTGACCAGCCGTGACTTGCGCTTTGAGACGCGCTTTGATGAGCCGGTTTCAAAAGTCATGACGCCTAAAGAGCGGTTGATTACGGTGGGTGAAAATGCCGATCGGAAAGAAGTGATTGCCTTGCTACATGAACATCGCATCGAAAAAGTGCTGGTGGTCAATGATGCTTTCCATTTGCGCGGCATGATTACGGTAAAAGATATACAAAAAGCCAAAGATTACCCGTTGGCCTGTAAAGACGAACAGGAACGGTTGCGGGTCGGCGCGGCAATCGGTACCGGGCAAGGCACGGAAGAGCGTGTCGCCGCCCTGGTTGCTGCCGGTGTGGACGTGATTATCGTCGATACCGCACACGGACATTCTCAAGGCGTATTGGACAGGGTGCGTTGGGTAAAGCAAAACTATCCTGATGTGCAGGTTATCGGCGGCAACATTGCCACGGCGGCAGCAGCGCTGGCCTTGGTTGAGGCAGGCGCGGACGGCGTTAAGGTCGGTATCGGCCCCGGTTCTATCTGTACGACCCGTATTATTGCCGGTGTCGGTGTGCCGCAAATTACCGCAGTCAGCAATGTCGCCGATGCGCTAAAAGGAACCGGCGTGCCGTTGATTGCCGATGGCGGTATCCGCTATTCCGGCGATGTCGCTAAAGCCTTGGCCGCCGGTGCCTATGCGGTGATGTTGGGCGGTTTGTTTGCCGGAACCGAAGAAGCGCCGGGAGAGATCGAGTTGTTTCAGGGACGGTCTTATAAATCCTATCGCGGCATGGGCTCTTTGGGCGCGATGTCGCAACAGCAAGGTTCCAGTGATCGCTATTTTCAGGAAGAAACCGATTCGGCTGAAAAATTGGTGCCGGAAGGGATAGAAGGCCGGGTGCCGTATAAAGGCAGTTTGCTGGCCGTTATTCATCAGTTGCTGGGCGGCATTCGTGCCAGCATGGGTTACACGGGCAGCCAAACCATTGCGATGATGCATGAAAAAGCGCAGTTTGTGCGGGTGTCCAGTGCCGGCATGCGCGAAAGCCATGTGCATGACGTGACCATCACTAAAGAAGCGCCTAATTACCGGATGGAGTGAGTTTAGGCGAAAGACGAAAGGCGAAGGGCTAAAGGTTGACCTAATTTTGAAGCTCGGTTTTTTCGCCTTTCGTCCTTTGCCTTTCGCCCTTAACCTTTCGCCTGATCTATAAAGAGTTCTATCGTGAAACAACAATCTCCAAACATCCATACCCACAAAATCCTGATTCTGGATTTCGGCTCACAATACACCCAACTGATCGCGCGGCGCATTCGTGAAATCGGCGTCTATTGCGAAATTTATTCCTGCGAATGCGACGCTGAACAAGTCAAAAAATTCGCACCCAACGGCATTATTTTATCCGGCGGCCCGGACACGGTAACCAGCGGCGATACGCCCAGAGCACCGCAAATCGTTTTCGAGTTGGGCGTTCCGGTACTGGGCATCTGCTACGGTTTGCAAACCATGGCCGAGCAATTGGGCGGTAAGGTTGAAAGTTCCGATCACCGGGAGTTCGGCTATGCGCAAATCAGGGCGCGCGGCCATTCTAAATTGCTGACCGGCATCGAGGATCATTTGTCGCCGGAAGGTTTCGGCCTGCTGGATGTCTGGATGAGTCACGGCGACCGCGTGGTCGATTTGCCGGCCGGTTTTACGCTGATTGCCAGTTCGGACGGCGCGCCGATTGCCGGTATCGCCAACGAGGACAAGGGTTTTTACGGCTTGCAGTTCCATCCCGAAGTCACCCACACTAAACAAGGCGGACGGATATTGTCGCGGTTTGTGCTGGAGATCTGCGGCTGTGAAGCGTTGTGGACATCCAGCAATATTATCGAAGACAGCATCGAAGTCGTCCGGAAAACGGTCGGTACCGATCATGTGGTTTTGGGCTTGTCCGGCGGTGTTGATTCGTCGGTTGTTGCCGCGCTGCTGCACAAAGCCATTGAAGACCAGTTGACCTGCGTTTTTGTCGATACCGGCTTGCTGCGTCTGCACGAAGGCGACCAAGTGATGGCGACTTTTGCCGAGCACATGGGCGTCAAGGTTATCCGGGTGGACGCCGAGCAGCGCTATCTGGACGCCTTGAGCGGCATTACCGACCCGGAACAAAAACGCAAAATCATCGGCAGCCTGTTTATTGATATTTTTGACGAGGAAGCCGCGAAAATAGCCGATGCAAAATGGCTGGCGCAAGGCACGATTTATCCGGATGTGATCGAGTCGGCTGGTTCCAAAAGCGGCAAGGCGCATTTGATCAAGTCGCACCACAATGTCGGCGGTTTGCCGGAAAATATGCTGTTGAAACTGGTTGAACCGTTGCGCGAGCTGTTCAAGGACGAAGTCAGAAAATTGGGCGTAGAGCTGGGTTTGCCTGCGGATATGGTTTATCGCCATCCGTTCCCCGGTCCCGGTTTGGGCGTCAGAATTTTAGGCGAAGTGAAAAAGGAATTTGCCGATTTATTGCGCCAGGCCGATGCTATTTTTATCGAAGAGCTGTATCGCCATGATCTGTACGACAAGGTCAGTCAGGCGTTTGCGGTATTTCTGCCGGTCAAGTCGGTCGGCGTGATGGGCGATGGTCGGCGCTATGATTACGTGATCGCGATCCGCGCTGTCGAAACCATCGATTTTATGACCGCTCGCTGGGCGCATTTACCGTATGAGTTTCTGGATTTGATTTCCCGTCGCATTATCAATGAAGTCCCCGGCATTTCCCGCGTTGCTTACGACATCAGCGGCAAGCCCCCCGCAACGATCGAATGGGAATAAGCAGTACCACGGATGAAGCATGGATGCGTCATGCCATCAGGCTGGCGCAACGGGCCGAGCAACAGGGTGAGGTCCCGGTCGGCGCTATCGTAGTCAGGGACAATCGATGTATCGCAGAAGGCTGGAATATTCCGATAACCAGCCATGATCCGACCGCCCACGCCGAAGTGGTGGCAATGCGAGGCGCCGGAGTTCACGTCCAAAATTATCGTTTGAATGATGCGACCTTGTACGTGACGTTGGAGCCTTGCGTGATGTGTATAGGGGCTATGAGTCATGCGCGGATCAAGCGGCTGGTGTTCGGCGCGTACGATCCCAAACGAGGCGCGGTGTGCAATGCACTAAGCCTGACCGATGCGGCTTTTTTAAATCACCGGATCAGTTGGGATGGCGGCGTGCTGGAAACGGAATGCTCGGAAATGCTGAGGGATTTTTTTAAGGCCAGACGGTAAGAGTTAAAGAATTATCACCACGATGTTTCTAGCTTTTTCTTCGTGAACTTCGTGCCTTCGTAGTGAATAAAAAACATCTAAAGCGCCGCCGGATCAATAGTGACCGCTTCATGCTCAGGATCTTCGCTATCGACTTCCATGGCATTTTTCTTGATTTGGTTTTCTTCGGTTAGCCAGACCAGTAAGTCGTAATAACTGCGGATATTTTCCACAAATTCAACCGGTTCCTGGCCTCTGGCGTAGCCGTGCTTGGTCTGTTGGTGCCATTTTTCCTGAGTCAGCAAGGGCAGTCGCTGTTTGACATCCATCCATTTATCGGGGTTGCCGCCTTGCTTTGTTGTCAATGCTCTGGCGTCTTCAAGATGGCCCAGCCCGACATTGTATGAGGCTAAGGCAAACCAGGTGCGATCCGGTTCCGGAATTTGTTCGGGGATAGTTTGGATTCTTTGCTGAAAATAGCGCGCGCCGCCGGCGATGCTTTGCGCCGGGTCGGTGCGATTTTTGATGCCGAGTTCAGCGGCAGTGTCGTTGGTTAACATCATAATGCCTTCGACGCCGGTCGGGGAAACGGCTTTATCCAGCCAGCGGGATTCCTGATAGCCGATTGCGGCCAATAAGCGCCAGTCTATGTTGTATTGCGCTGCCGCCGAATTGAAATATTTTTGATACAGTGGAAGTCGGCTTTTTTGTTGCTGGCGAAATTTACAGTTGCCGATATAGCTCAAGCTGCTGGTATGTCCGTAATGTTTTTCAAGGAGCTGGTCGAGCGTCTTGTCCTTTTTTATACGCTCGAAAAAACGCGTCACTTCATCGTATAAGCTGTTGTCGTCCGATGGGCTTAAGGCCCAAGCCAGTTGACGGGGTTCGGAAATGTCGAACGCAATGTTAAGTTTGGGGTAAAAGCGGCGGATTAAAACGGTCTGGTTCGAGTCGGCTACGGTGTAATCGATAAGTCCTTCGTTAACCAGGTACAGCAAGCCATCGGTATCCAGCTCATCGTTAACATTCCAGGCCAGGTCAGGCGTATCCCTCTGTAGATAGATCAGGCTGTCGATGTGGCTGGTGCTTTTGGCAACTTCGATAATGCCATGGGTCAGGCTGCTGATATTATTGGGGCGGCGAGTGCTCGAACGGTAAATGAGCTGTTCGGTTATTTCATGGTAGGCGGGAGCAAAGCGCATTTTTTTGTTACGCTGCTCGGTGATGGTCAGGCCCGCGGCTGCGATGTCGGCCTTGCCTTTGGCAATGCGATTTAGAATGTCATCAAAGGTGCCGGGGGTTTCGAACTTTACTTTAACGCCTAACTGCTCGGCGAACAGTATGACCAGATCATACTCCAGCCCGGTAAAGCCTTCGGGGCTTTCGTAATAGGTGGTCGGGTCGTTTCTGGTTAATACGTGCAAGATTCCTGCCCGCTTAATCTGCTCCAGCTTATTAAGGGATAGGAATCCGCTATCGCAAGTCGTCAGCGTGATGGTGAATATAAAGCCGATAAGCAGTCTTGGCAGACGAATCAAGATTGCCGGTCGCATCGATTCCATGCCGATTGCGACACTTCCGCTGATTATGGAAGTCGTGATTGTTTGTAGGCATTAATCAATGCATTGGTTGAGCAATCGTGGCTGTCGATGATCTTGTCATTTTGAAGTTCCGGCAGGATGATTTTGGCTAAGGTTTTTCCTAATTCCACGCCCATCTGGTCAAATGAGTTGATATTCCAGATGACGCCCTGAACATAAATTTTATGCTCATAAAATGCAATCAGCGAGCCTAAGGTTTTGGGCGTCAGTTTGCTGAATAAAAACGAATTGGACGGTTTATTGCCGTCAAATATTTTGGAGGCGACCAATACGGCGTCGGCCTGATCTTCGGCTGATAATTCCTGTTTAACTTCTTCGGCTGTTTTGCCTTTCATCAAGGCTTCCGGTTGGGCGAGAAAGTTCGAAATCAAAATATCATGATGCTCGGGCAGCTTGTAGTGACTGTTTGCGGCGGCCAGAAAGTCGCAGGGTATGAGTTTGGTGCCCTGATGGATCAGCTGGAAAAAAGCATGTTGGCCATTGGTGCCGGGTTGTCCCCAGATAATCTGGCCAGTGCTGTAATCTACTTTATCACCGTTAAGATCTATGCTTTTACCATTGCTTTCCATGTCGCCTTGCTGAAAATAATCAGCGAAATAAAGCATGGACTGGTCGTAAGGCAACAGGGCGTGAGATTCGGCGTTATAAAAGTTGTTATACCAAATGCCGAGCAAGCCCATGATGACCGGGATATTTTTTTCAAAAGGCGTGGCGCGAAAATGCTCGTCAACTTCATAAGCGCCTTGTAAAAGCTCTTCGAAATTATCCATGCCGACATATAAAGCGATAGACAGTCCTATGGCCGACCAGAGTGAATAACGTCCTCCGACCCAATGCCTGAACTCGAACATATTATTGGTATCTATGCCGAATTCGGCAACATTCCGGGTGCTTGTGGAAATGGCGACAAAATGCTTGGCAATGGCCTGTTGATCTTGCGCGCTGTCAAGGAACCAGCTTCTTGCCGATTTTGCATTGGTCATGGTTTCTTGCGTGGTAAATGTTTTAGACGCAATAAGAAAGAGTGTCGTTTCAGGAGATAAGTGCTTGAGGGTCTCAACAAGATCGGCCTGGTCGATATTGGAAACAAAGTGAACTTTTAATGTTTCTGAAGCATAGGGCGTAAGCGCCGTAGAAACCATTTTCGGTCCTAAATCAGAACCGCCTATGCCGATGTTAACGATGTCGGTAATCGCCTTGCCGGTATAACCGCGCCATTCGCCTGAGCGCACGCGGGTGCTGAAAGTTCGCATTTTGGCGAGAACGCTGTTGATTTGCGGCATCACATCCTGCCCGTCGACATAAACAGGTTGATTGCTTCTGTTGCGTAAGGCGGTATGCAGGACGGATCTGTGTTCGGTCTTATTTATTTCCGCCCCGGAAAACATGGCCTTGATTTTTGCGTCCAGCCCGGCATGTTTAGCAAGATCAATCAGTAAGGGCAGGGTTTGATCGGTTATTCTGTTTTTGGAGTAATCAAATAAAATGTCGTTGAAATGGAGGGAGAACTTGGCATGGCGGGTATTGTCAGCGTTAAAGCTGTCGCGTAGGAGGATGTTTTTGGTTTCGTTGTGATGTGTTATTAAAGCTGTCCAGGCTGTAGAAGTGGTCAAAGATGACATGCGTAAAGCTCCGTTTGAATAAAGTTAACTTAAGTCTACGAAAAGCAGGGAAGGATAGCAATAGTATAGCAGTGCATTATCTTTTGCTTATATACTGGCGCTTGCGGGTTGCTCTTCCATCAATTCCTTTATTTGACCAAATCGATGTGCTAGAGTTAACCGCTGCTATTGCTCAAAAATACAGCAGAAGATGCTTATTTTCGATAGGTTTAAAATTGATAGCATTTACATCTTTCTCATAATAATAATTTTATCAAAACTGGAAGGCATTATGAACAGTACACACATTTTAAGAAAGGGTTTCCTGGTACTTCTGGGATTGTTATTTTCTGCATCGTTATGGGCGCACGGCGGAGCCGCAGGCACCGATACTGACCAATGTAAATTTGAATTGGAGCCTACTCATTGGCTGCATTATACCGCTTATCAACCTAACGCATTTCCCGCAGAAGATTTTTGCGCCAATCTTCCTCGCGCTAATGAAATGACTTTACTTGTATTCGACTATCAAGATATGAAATACAGGGATATGGCGGTTGAGTTTGAGGTGACAAAAGAGCCAGAAGGTACTCGCGTATTCTTCTTGCCGGCGGCAAAACATAAAAAAGGCACTGTTGAATTAAAACTGCCAAATGGTGTGCCTGAGCCAGGCAAATACCTGATTCATATTACTCTGGTTCCTGATGCGGGTAATCGATTAGATGCGCACATGGGTTTTAGTGCAGGCGGCGGTAAAGCAGTGAGCAAAAACAATCTACTCCTGTATGCATTTTTCGCATTGGCCGGTCTATATGTACTTTATCTGTCACACTCCGGTTTCAAAAGCAAGGTGGATGAAGCGATAGCGAAGCTTAAAAGCTAAGCAGACACGACTTTTTGGTTAGGTTGTGTGTTGATGCCATTGCGCAGTTACGGATAGCGTTCACCGCAACAGGGCAATGGCATCGCCTACAGGGATGTGGGTAAGATGGAGGAGCGGAAGCTTTGATTTTATTGAATAATAGAGGTAATGAATAATGGTGAAGTTATTATCGGCTGGGGTACTGATTTTTCTTTTTTCTGCGCCGGTATCGGCAGTGGAGTATGAAGATCATGATGGTATGCTCATGGATCACGGTGATGGCCATTTAATGGACATGGCCGGCGGTATGGTCATGGGTCAAAATTCCAGTACATTACCGGGTGGCTGCGACAGTATCGCTGAGACCAAGGAAATTACTGTACATGCCGGTCATAAATATGCCGAGAAATTTCCCGGCAGAATGTTTGCATTTGATACTCAGGAATTTAATTTTAAGCCATGCACCAAGCTGACCGTTCATTTCATCAATGATGATAATGTTCGTCATCAATGGATGATGCACGGTTTGCCCAAGTATTTATACCCCAAAGGTATGTTCCATTTGGAAATATCAGGGCCTGCAAAAATCTCCGGAACATTGATCCTGCCTCCCGGCGATAAAACCTATCTGGTGCACTGCGACATCGCCCAGCATATGGAAAAAGGTATGAAAGCCCAGTTGAAAGTCGGTAAAGGCGATGGCGATCTGCCCAGTATTCCAGGAGTGACGGCTTATGTGATAGCCGATGATTACAAGGGAAGCCTGTCGACAGTGATGGCCGACGTTTCAGCCGCAGCTGAAGCCGCACCGACTGTTGTCGCCAATAAGCCTGCGCCGGTAAGTCAGCCGCCAAAAGAAGATTCCGTTATTTCAGGTGTTACTGTGATCGGTCTGGTGATCGGCTTGCTGTTTGCGCCATTTTTGGCGAAAAAATTTAAAGGTATGAGTGTATCAGAGGCGATCGCCACTATTTTTGATTGGGCGAGAGCGGGTATTGAGTTGGTTGTAAAACTGTTGTCCCGTTTGGTGAAGCTGGTTATTTCCAATAAAAACAAGATATTGCCTGGCAGATGAGTCCAGGCAACATAAAAATCCCTGCGCTTTTTTGAGTGCAGGGATTTTTTTTGAGAGAAAAAAGTGCAAGACATAGGGTTTGAAATAGGCGGGCTGTTTCTCAGCGCATTTATATCGTCAACGATAGCGCCAGGGGGCTCGGAAGCCGTTTTGGCTTATATGGTAGCGGCAGGACATTATCAGGTTGGGCTTTTAGTCATCGTTGCAACAATAGGCAACACGCTGGGTGCCATGACCACATGGGGCTTGGGTGTGCTGGCGGCTAAAAAATTCCCGGTTGCCACGCTTTTATCGGAAAAAAAACAGAAAGCGTTGGATGTCGTCAGAAAAAAAGGTATCTGGACGCTGTTTTTTACCTGGTTGCCGGTGGTTGGGGATGCCTTGTGTTTTGCGGGCGGATGGCTAAAACTGCCATTCTTCCAGGCTTGTTTAATCATATTGCTGGGTAAGTTGGGTCGATATGCCGCGATAGCTTGGTTATTTGTCTGAAAGCCTGCCTACTCAATTTAAAACATCACCACGAAGGCACGAAGTTCACCAAGCAAAGCCCTAATTGCTTAGAAGCTAAAAATAGAACGCAGATGACGCAGATAATTATGATGATCGCAGATAAATATCTTACATATCATAATTATCTGCGTTCCATTGTATTCAATGCCCATGAGTTGTTACGAAAAACCAAGGTAAAAACTTCGTGTTCTTCGTGTCTTCATGGTGAATTAATTAATCCGAGATTGATACGAGGTCGTTGTGTTACGTCATTTTCCACCAGTTAACGTCGCTTACGCCCATAGAAGACGGGACTATTTTATAGCGGCGTTTACTTTTTTTTGTGTGGCGGTCTGCTTAGTGAGCGACGCGAATGCGAGTTTGGAAAAGCAAAATGCCCTCGGCGTTTGCGCCTGGGTGTTTGTGATCGGCTTGTTGCTCGGTGAAAACAGGGAAATCAGAGTGCAGGTTGCCATCGCTGTCATTTTTGCCACTATCGGCGAGCATTTTGCGTCGCCTTTTATGGGCGGATACACGTATCGGTTTGAGAATGTGCCCGCTTATGTGCCGCCCGGTCACGGCATGGTTTATTTAACCGCTGTCGCGCTGGGGCGTTCCGGATTATTCCAGCGTTATGCCAGAGAAATCGCTACTTCGGTGGTATTGGTGTGCGGCGCATGGTCAATTTGGGGTATCAGCGGTTATGCCGAACAGGGCGATTCAGTAGGCGCGCTACTGTTTTGTGTTTTTCTGGGTTATCTTTTTAAAGGTCGCTCGCCAATGGTTTATCTGGCGGCCTTTTTTATTACCACATGGCTGGAGTTAATTGGCACTGCCGTCGGGACCTGGAAATGGGCGGCAATCGATCCGGTTTTGAGCTTGCCTCAGGGGAATCCTCCTAGCGGAGTTGCTGCCTGGTATTGTCTGGTCGATGCGGTAGCCATGGGTGGGGCCGCGCCGGTATTAAGAAGCGCGAAGAATGCTCGCGACTGGATAAAATCCGGCAAATTGCGGAAAAATGCATATCAAGGCGCGGAGAATGAATAAGGTGCTTAGATGAAATCGCGTCGATCGGATTTGCTAGTTAAGTAAAACGCCTCTGTGATAAACAGGGGTAATCAGTAATCAAAAAAGGGTGAGTGTTATGGAACGTCGTGATTTTATTAGATTAAGTGTAGCGGGTGTGGGCGCCGGTATAATCGTGCCAACAATTGCGCTGGCTGACAGCGGCAAACAGGCAGCTACAGGAAACATCTATTATACAAAAGAGGCGCCCGGTCGCTGGAGCGATAAAGTTGCAACGCACTTGCCCAACATTGAAATAGAAAAAACGGGAGGAAATGTCGCTGTAAAAATCGTAACAGCGCATGAAATGAAAGGTTACGAGCACTATATTGTTAAACATGTTTTGCTGGATCAAAACTATAAGTTTATAGATGAATACCTCTTTAATTCTACTAAGGACACGGCAGCAATATCAACCTTTACACTGCATGACTACAGTGGACCGATTTACGCATTGAGTATGTGCAATAAGCATGACCTTTGGTTAAACGGCGCAGAAGTGTAAGGATGTTTTAGATTATTATTTTGGCGTTGATTTTATTGCAAGCAGCTCATTGAGTCGCGTTAACTTCAATGATCTGCTTAGTAGTCGCCGTAACATAATTCAATCAATGAAAAGCTACCCCTCTTTACAGCCAAAGCCAACAAAAATTCTGGTAATCGCAATGCGGTACCTAGGCGATGTACTGCTGACAACACCCTTATTGCATTCGTTGCGGCAGGCTTATCCTGATGCTCAGCTTGATGTCTTGGTGTTTCGCAATACCGCCTCCATGCTCGAAGGCAATCCTGATATAAGTCATATCATTACTACGCCTAACCGCCCTAAGCTCCATGATTATTGGCTGTTATTACGGCAGTTATTCAGGCGGTATGATCTTGCCATTGCTACGCAGGCCGGGGATCGCCCTTTTTTATATACATTACTTGCAGCGCCATTACGGGTTGCCGTTGTGCCGCCGAAAAACACCACGGGCTGGTGGAAGCGTTTTTTTGTTCAACGCTGGACAGAATTTGACGACGACAATACGCATACGGTTCTGCAACACTTGAAGTTGCTGGAATTGATCAATGTTCCGAAGTGTTTTTCACTGGTTCCTCCGCAAATCAATGATGCCAGCCAGTTGGTGCGGCAATTTCCTTTTTTAATTGATAATGCCGGTTATGCCGTTTTGCACCCGCATCCACAGTGGACATACAAGCAATGGACTGTAGAAGGCTGGATAGAGATTGGCCTTTATCTTAAAAAACTGGGATTAAGACTGGTTCTTTCGGGAGGACCGGCCCGAGAGGAAGTTGATTATGTCGCCAATATTCAGCGTCAACTTCCTGAGGATACGATCAATCTGGCGGGCCAGGTTTCATTGGCTCAGTTGGCAACTATTATTGCCCAGGCGAAATTATATATCGGCCCGGATACCGGTATCACTCACTTGGCGGCTGCAACAGGAATCCCGGTGATTGCGCTTTATGGGCCGACCAATCCGGTAAAATGGGCGCCTTGGCCTGCCGGGTATAACCAAAACATAAATCCTTTTCATAAAACAGGCAGCCTGCAGCTTAACAATATCAGCTTGATTCAAGGTAAAGGAGACTGCGTTCCCTGTCATTTGGAAGGCTGCGATAAACATCGGCAAAGCCGAAGCCTGTGTCTTGATACGCTTAGCCCTGAACGGATCAAAGACGCTATTCGGCGGGCGCTGGGAAAAGAGCAATCCTGCCGATTGAATAACGATAAATGATGATTTGTCCGTAATTGATTTCGCTTTACTTGCGGTTTTTGGTAAAGTTTCCCGATATAGCCCCCAAGTTTTTCAAGGTAACAGTCGGAATGCATTTAGCAACAAAACAACTGGATGGTCTTTACGTAATAAACGTAAAAGCATTCCATGAGCGTCGCGCGTTTATGGAGGCGCAGCTTTTAAGGAAAGATATGACGGCCGAGTTTGTTCTTGACGGCGACGCCGACGAGCTGACAGCCGAGATTATTAATAAGTATTTTATTGGCGACAACTTGTCGCCCAACCAAATGTCATGCGCTCTAAAACACATCATGACCCTGGAAAGCATTGTTGCAAACAAACAGCAACAGGCATTGGTTCTGGAAGATGATGCTATTTTTTCCCCAAGGTTTAACGAAGGCCTGCATTATGCGTTGGAAGAAAGCCCTCGCTTTGACGGGCCGAAAGTCATTTTTATCGGTTGCGGCGGCAACTTTTATACGCCGAAAAGCCTTAGAAAACCCGGTCAGCATTTGTACGTGGGTTCTCGCGGTCGATTTACCGATTCCTATATTATTGATTGCAACACGGCACAAAAACGGCTGGACTGGATTACCCGCAACAAGGTTTCATTGCCGATAGACAATCAGTTTGAAAAAATCGATCGGGAACTGGGAATCAGCATGCTGTGGCTCGAAGAACCCGTGGTGGAGCAAGGCAGTAAGGCCGGCTTGTTTATGAGCGCTGTCGAAAAAGCCCCGCCTGTCTGGTTGCAGCGCCTCTTGTTCAATTGGGAAAAGCTTAAGCGAAAACACATTTATCAATTATGGCGCTAACAACTTATTCTTCTATCGATACGCCATGCTTAGTGTAGTCATCATTACAAAAAACGAAGCCGGGCATATCGCTCGTTGTCTTGAGTCAATTTCATGGGCCGACGAGATTGTCGTTCTGGATTCAGGTAGCGAGGATGATACGGTCTCGATCTGTCGTCAATACACCGATAAGGTTTATCAAACAGACTGGCCCGGCTTCGGTATTCAGAAACAACGCGCTGTCGATAAAGCCAGCGGCGACTGGATTTTATCGGTAGATGCCGACGAAGTTGTAACGCCGGAATTAAGGTCGGAAATCGAAACAGCGCTCCGGCAGGAAGGCTATAACGGCTATGAGATCCCGCGTCTTTCCAGCTATTGCGGCAGGCAAATGCGCCATGGCGGCTGGTGGCCGGATCATGTGCTTAGGCTGTTTCGTCGTGATTGCGGTCAATTTACTGATTCAGTCGTTCATGAACGTATTATTGTTCAGGGGCAAATCGGGCAGTTAACCACTCCGTTGCTGCACGATGCTTTTATAAACCTGGATGAGGTTTTGCATAAAGTAAATTGCTATTCGACCTTGGGTGCTGAGTTGCTTTATCAACGGGGCGTTCGCTCATCTTTGAGCAAGGCCATCTTAAAAGCGTTTTGGACATTCATTCGCACCTATTGGCTTAAAGCCGCTATTCTGGACGGGCGGGAAGGGCTGATGCTGTCGATTTCCAATGCGGAAGGCGCTTATTATAAGTATCTTAAACTGCTGGAATTGCAAAACCGGCAGTCCCGTTAACAATGAATTTAATCTCCGTTATCGTAACCACCTATAACTGGCCGGCCGCATTAGAACTCTGTCTGGATAGCTTGTTTGCTCAGCGCGATCCGGTGTTTGAAATCATCATCGCTGATGATGGCTCTACACCGGTCAATCAGGCGCAGGCGCAGGCCTATTGCGCTAAAAGCCCGATACCTATTCAATATGTGCATCATGATGATCACGGGTTCAGGGCGGGAACCATCAGGAATAAGGCGGTTGCGAGCAGTCAGGGTGAATATTTGCTGTTTATCGATGGCGACTGTGTTCTTGGGCCTGATTTTATCGCACGGCACCGGCAGCTGGCGGAGTCCGGGTATTTCGTGCCGGGAAACAGGGTGCTGCTAAGCGAGTCGTTTACTCGGGAAGTTATTGAAAAACATATTCCATTGCACCAAAAACCGCTGAGCTATTTCATTTCCCTTTGGCTACAAAAAAAGATCAACCGGATTTCAGCCTTTATTCGGCTGCCTCTAGGTTTTTTAAGAAAATCGCAACCTGATAAGTGGCAAAAAGCCATGACCTGCAATTTGGCGCTCTGGAAAAGCGACTTTTTACGGACCAATGGTTTTGATGAGCTTTTTGAAGGCTGGGGTTTTGAGGATTCCGACCTGGTTATTCGCTTGATACACGCCGGCATTAAACGCAAGGAAGGGCGATTTGCGGTGCCTGTGCTGCATTTATGGCATCCTCATAATGACAAAAGCAAACAAGACCTTAATTACCAACGATTGTTGGACCGCCTGAAGCAGTGGGATTTTATTGTCGCAACAAAAGGCGTCTCCCAGTATCTTTTGAGTAGCTCCTCGACTCAGAGCAAGATTAAATAGCTTTACCCGTTAATGAAATTTTCAAAAATATGAACAAAGCACCCAAAGCAAGCACTCAAATATATAAGCGACTACTGACTTATGTAAAGCCCCATCGCGGTCTTTTTGCAATCAGTATTGTTGGCTTCCTGATGTATTCAGGCACCCAGACCTTATTTGCGGCATTAATCAAACATATCATCGATACCTTGCAAACCGAGAGCCGGGAGGGAATGTATTATTTGCCGTTATTGTTTAGCGGTTTAATTGTAGTGCATGGGATTGGCGCTTATTTGGGCAACTATTTTCTAGCCAAAGTATCCACCAATGTCGTACATGCCTTACGCTGTGAAATTTTTAATCAGTATACGCGATTGCCGACAGCCTATTTTGATGCGAATAACAGCGGTTACATGATTTCAAGGATAACCAATAATGTCGGGCAGGTTACCCAGGCCACCACGGACGCAGTGCGTACCTTTGTACGCGAAGGCTTTACTGCGATAGGCTTGTTAATCTATCTGTTTTATTCAAACTGGATGTTGTCGCTGGTTTTTATCGCTATAGCGCCGATTATTGTGGTGTTGGTGAGCTATGTGAGTAAGCGTCTTCGTGGAATCAGTAAAAAAATACAAGAATCGATTGGCGACATGACGCATATCACGTCGGAATTGGTGGGCGGACACCGGGTGGTGCGCAGTTACGGCGGCGAAGAATACGAGCGTCGGCGCTTTCTGGAAAGCAGTTTATACAACCGGAGGCAATCGCTAAAGCTGTCAACGACGATGGCGATACACAATCCGATCATGCAGTTTATTATCGCCATCGCCTTGTCATTCCTGATGTATATGGCCTTGTTTTTCATGAAGCAAGCCAGTGTCGGCGAGTTTGTCGGTTACCTGACAGCGGCATTTTTATTGCCGAGGCCTATCAGGCAGTTGAGCGATGCAAATGGCGATATTCAAAAAGGCATCGCTGCTGCCGAATCGTTATTCGAAATTCTGGATGAGCCGGGCGAGTTGGATGAAGGCACGTATCAAGCCAAAAGATGCAAAGGCGCCCTGGAATTCAAAAATCTGACCTTTCAATATGCGGGCGCAAATGAGCCTGCGCTGATCGACATCAATTTTAAGGCCGAGCCGGGACAGACTATTGCGCTGGTAGGGGCTTCCGGCGGCGGTAAAAGTACGCTCGCCAATTTGGTTTCGCGTTTTTATCCGCATGATACCGGTGAAATATTGCTGGACGGTGTGGAAATTAATACGTATGAGCTGGCAAATTTGAGGAAACAGTTGGCGTTGGTCAACCAGCAAGTCACTTTATTCAATGACACGATAGCCAACAATATCGCCTACGGGTCGCTTGCGATCGCAACCCGAAGCGAAATAACCCAGGCAGCAACGGACGCTTATGCGATGGAATTTATCGCCAAGTATGAACAGGGGCTGGATACGGAAATAGGCGAGAATGGCGTCAAACTATCCGGCGGACAACGGCAAAGGTTAGCGTTGGCCAGGGCATTGCTGAAAGACGCCCCCATATTGATACTGGATGAGGCGACATCGGCGCTCGATACCGAATCGGAGCGGTTTATACAGGCGGCGCTGCAAAAAGTCATGAGCAATAGGACGACGCTGGTTATTGCCCATCGACTGTCGACTATTGAAAATGCAGATATAATTTTGGTTATGGATCACGGGCGCATCGTGGAAAGAGGTTCTCATCAGGAGCTGATTGCAAAAAATGGAGCCTATGCGCGTTTGCATTCCATGCAATTTAAGGAACATCGCAAGGGCGATCAACCGATCGCCGCTACTGAAGCATTACATTCAGACATTGCCTAGGGGGCATTATTTTGAAGACGTTTATTTCCGAGCTTGAAGAGCATAAGGCCATGATGGAGCGTTTGGCCGATTGTTCTGGGGCTATTGAGGCGGCCGGAGCGTTGCTGATTGAAACATTAAGGCAGGGCGGGAAAATATTGTTGTGCGGCAATGGCGGCAGTGCGGCCGATTGTCAGCATATCGCTGCTGAGTTGGTGGTCAGATATGAAAAAAACCGGAAGGCTCTGGCTGCCATTGCGTTGACCACAGACAGCTCGATTTTAACGGCGCACAGCAATGATATAGGATTCGATACGGTCTATTCCAGGCAGATTGAAGCCATTGCCAATGAAAAAGATTGCTTGATTGCTATTTCCACATCAGGAACCAGCAAAAATATATTAAACGCGGTGGACGCTGCAAGGTTGAAAGGTATGGCTGTTATCGGGTTAACCGGGTGTGAAGGCGGTGAGCTATGCGGGCAGGTTACGCATTCGGTGATCGTTCCCTCGGATGTGACTGCAAGAATTCAGGAAGCGCATATATTGATAGGTCACTGGTGGTGTGGCGCGATTGAAGGGGCTTATTGATGTTGGCAGCTGCACCTGAGTTTGGACAGGCTCGTATCATAGTCATTGGCGATGTGATGCTGGATCGATACTGGTCCGGGCAGGCCGCGCGTATTTCGCCGGAAGCGCCGGTGCCGGTGGTCAGGGTTAAAACTATTGAAGATCGCGTCGGCGGCGCGGGCAATGTCGCGCTCAATATCGCCAAATTAGGCGGCAAGGTGACTCTGCTGGCCGTTGTCGGCGATGATGCCGAAGGCGAGATACTGAGGCGGCTGCTGGAAGCGGAAGGCGTGGCCTGCGATTTTGTCGTCGAGCAGGAAATTCGCAGCATCTGCAAGTTGAGGGTTATGGCGCAGCATCAGCAGCTCATTCGGATTGATTTTGAAGAGACGTCTCTTAAGTTTGATTCGGATGCGTTGTTGGCAAGGCTGGTTGAACATCTGCCTGAAAATAATACGGTTGTTTTCTCGGATTATGGCAAAGGCACATTGGCGGATGTTTCAACGTATATCATTAAGGCCAAGCAAGCCGGAGTTAAGGTCTTGGTGGATCCGAAAGGGGTGGATTATCAGCGATATGCGCAAGCAGACCTGATAACACCGAATCTGTCTGAATTGCAGGCGGTGGTCGGCATTCCTGAAAATGAAGATAATTTGATTGAAAAAGGGCGAGGATTGTTAAAGCGGTATCAAATCCCGACACTTTTGTTGACTCGCGGCGAGGCGGGCATGACCTTGATACAAGACGATCAAGTGCATTCATTACCGGCTCAGGCAAAGGATGTTTTTGACGTGACCGGTGCCGGAGATACGGTTATCGCGGTGATGGCTCTGGGTGTGGCGCTGGATATGGCGTTGTATGATGCGATGTACCTGGCTAACCTGGCGGGAGGCATTGTGGTTGGAAAGCTGGGTACATCAACCGTATCAATGCAGGAGTTAACTCGGGCCATGCACGGCGATCGGGATTCCCAATACGGCATCGTTTCGGAAGACGAATTGGCGCAAATAATGGCTGGCGCCAAAGCCCATGATGAACGCATCATCATGACCAATGGTTGTTTCGATTTATTACACGCCGGACATGTGACTTATTTGCAGCAGGCCAAGACCTTGGGCGATCGGTTGGTTGTGGCGGTAAATTCCGACGCGTCGGTCAGGCAGCTTAAGGGAGAGTCCCGGCCTATTAATGGCTTGCAGGAACGGATGACGGTTCTGGCGGCGTTAGCCTGCGTGGACTGGGTGGTTTCATTCGAAGAGGAAACGCCTGAAAGATTGTATTGCAGGCTGTTGCCGGACGTCATCGTCAAGGGTGGCGATTACAGCTCGGAGCAAGTCGCCGGTGGCGATTGCGTTATTCGGGCGGGTGGCGAGGTAAAGATTTTGCAGTTTGTTGACGGGCAATCTACAACTGCGATGATTAAAAAAGCGAGGGGACTGGAATGATTGTTGTTACGGGTGGGGCTGGTTTTATTGGAAGTAATCTTATTCGAGCATTAAACCAGCGAGGCGAGCGAAATATATTACTGGTCGATCATTTGGTTAATGGGCGAAAAATGCACAATATAGCCGATCTTGATGTCGCCGATTACATGGACAAGGAGGAGTTTATCGAGAAAATTGGCGTGGCTCATTTTTTTGATGGGGTACGGGCGGTTTTTCATCAGGGGGCCTGTTCTGCGACGACGGAGTGGGATGGAAAGTATGTGATGATGAATAATTATGATTATTCCAAGCGTTTATTGCATTGGTGCATCGCGAAGAATGTCGCATTTATGTACGCATCCTCCGCTTCGGTTTATGGGACTGGCGAGCATGGATTTCGGGTTGATCGTAGCTGCGAGCATCCTATCAATATGTACGCCTATTCAAAATTTCAATTCGATCAATATGTCCGTCCCTTATTAACTAAAACAAAAAGCCCGATTGTCGGTTTTCGCTATTTTAATGTTTACGGGCCAAGAGAGCAGCATAAGGGCTCTATGAGTAGCACTGCATTTCATTTTAATCGGCAGGTTATTGAGCAAAAAAGAGCAAAGTTGTTTGAGGGTTGCGATGGCATGGCTAATGGCGAACAAAAGCGGGACTTTGTCCATGTTGATGATGTTGTGGATGTAAATTTGTGGTTTTTGGATCATCCGGAGCAACGCGGTATTTATAACGTAGGAACGGGGCGAGCGGAAACGTTTAATGTGGTCGCTCAGGCGGTGACTGATTGGCATAAAGAAGGGGAGATTGAGTATATCCCGTTTCCCGAGCATTTAAAGGGCGCGTATCAGAGCTATACCCAAGCGGATATTTCCGGGCTAAGAGAGGCTGGGTACACGAAGGATTTTTTGACCGTTAAGCAAGGCGTCGCAAGATATTTGGATTGGTTGAATGCATAAAGAGCGTTTATAAGAAAATAACTTCTTGACGCAGGCTGAAAAGGCTGTAGAATGCGCAGTTCTTTCAGGGCAGGCGCCTTGGCAGAGACAGCAACAAGAAATAAAGTTGGCAAGGATGTTGACAAGCGGACTGAGTAGGTTATAATGGTCGGCTTCATCGGG
>Ga0208888_100060_pt1 | contig 87761 bp, 70 predicted proteins | sample LakWasM115_HOW13_2_FD_183929 | JGI IMG/M metagenome (GOLD analysis project Ga0208888, IMG submission 183929) | Freshwater sediment methanotrophic microbial communities from Lake Washington under simulated oxygen tension - Sediment Metagenome... | ecosystem: Environmental > Aquatic > Freshwater >...
CCATTGTTATCCATGGTGATGTTCGCTTGCGCAATCATCTTACCTTCTTCTTCCTCTGCACTTAAATAGATAGGTTCTGAAACCAAATCTACTTGTCCGTTAGTTACTTTACGGTATGGTGTTTCAATGAATCCCATTCCATTTACTTTGGCGTAAACCCCTAATGAAGAAATCAAACCAATGTTTGGTCCTTCCGGCGTTTCAATCGGACACAAACGACCGTAGTGTGTATAGTGAACGTCACGTACCTCGAAACCGGCTCTTTCACGAGAAAGTCCACCAGGTCCTAGGGCAGACAATCTTCTTTTGTGGGTAATCTCGGCCAATGGATTGGTTTGATCCATAAACTGAGACAACTGGTTGGTACCAAAGAAAGAGTTGATAACCGAAGACAATGTTTTGGCATTGATCAAATCGATAGGTGTAAACACCTCGTTATCTCTAACGTTCATTCTTTCGCGGATGGTACGCGCCATACGAGCTAAACCTACACCGAATTGTTGAGACAATTGCTCACCAACAGTTCTTACACGACGGTTAGACAAGTGATCGATATCATCAATCTCTGCTTTAGAGTTAATCAATTCGATTAAGTATTTAACGATAGTGATGATATCTTCTTTGGTAAGCACTTGCTTTTCCATTGGGATATCAAGGTTTAACTTTTTGTTCATTCTGTAACGACCTACTTCACCTAAGTTGTAACGTTGGTCAGAGAAGAACAATTTATCGATGATACCGCGAGCCGTTTCCTCATCAGGCGGTTCTGCATTACGCAACTGACGGTAAATGTGCTCAACAGCTTCTTTTTCAGAGTTGGTTGGGTCTTTTTGTAATGTATTGTGGATGATAGCGTAATCGCCTTGATTCGCATCTTCCTTATGCAACAAAATAGACTTCACATTAGAATCGATAATTTCTTCCACATTATCTTTGTCGATAATAGTGTCACGATCTAAGATGATTTCGTTACGCTCGATAGATACTACTTCTCCGGTATCTTCGTCTACGAAATCTTCATGCCAAGTATTCAATACTCTCGCGGCTAATCTTCTTCCAATGTATTTTTTTAATCCGGTTTTAGATACTTTGATTTCTTCGGCAAGGTCGAAAATCTCTAAGATATCTTTATCTCTTTCGAACCCGATGGCACGGAAAAGAGTAGTAACCGGTAATTTTTTCTTTCTATCAATGTAAGCGTACATTACGCTGTTGATATCGGTAGCAAATTCAATCCATGAACCTTTGAAAGGAATTACTCTGGCAGAATACAACTTGGTTCCGTTAGCATGGAAAGACTGACCGAAGAATACGCCCGGAGAACGGTGTAATTGAGAAACAACCACACGCTCAGCACCATTGATAACGAAAGTTCCGCTTGGTGTCATGTAAGGAATAGTCCCTAAATAAACGTCTTGTACGATAGTTTCAAAATCTTCGTGTTCCGGATCGGTACAGTACAATTTCAGACGCGCCTTCAAAGGCACACTGTATGTTAAACCTCTTTCAATACACTCTTGAATGGTGTAGCGCGGTGGGTCAACAAAATAATCCAGGAATTCTAATACAAATTGGTTTCTTGTATCAGTAATTGGAAAGTTTTCCATGAAGGTGTTGTAAAGCCCTTCGTTGCCTCTTTCGTCAGATTTGGTTTCCAATTGGAAGAAATCTTTAAAAGATTTTACCTGAACATCCAAGAAATCCGGATATTGAGGTATGTTTTTCGTAGAGGCAAAATTCAATCTTTCAGTCTGATTTGTTATCATCAATGGACAAAATTTTGATTTAAAAAAAGTAATTTTTTGTGTGAGAGCACACTATTTTATATCTACTTTCCTTTAAAATTAACCATTACCTCTTTAAAAATAAACCAGGAAATTTGTTTGTTTTTTTCTTCGTAATGGCTAAAGATGGGTTTCGCATTTGACTATATAAATGAGATAAAAATTTATATAATTTTATTATACGAAAAATGGTTTAGGCCCTTGGACGCATTGTCCAAGGCCTAAACCTAGTTTTCAAACCGGTGTTGGATTATTTTAACTCAACAACAGCTCCAGCTTCTTCTAAAGATTTTTTCAAACCTTCAGCTTCTGCTTTAGATACTCCTTCTTTGATGTTTGACGGCGCGCCATCAACGATATCTTTTGCTTCTTTCAAGCCAAGACCTGTTAATTCTTTTACAGCTTTAACTACTGCTAATTTAGAAGCACCAGCATCTTTCAATACTACTGTGAATTCTGTTTGCTCTTCAGCAGCTTCAGCACCACCACCACCAGCAGCAACTACTACTGCAGCAGCAGCAGGCTCGATACCGTACTCATCTTTTAATATTGTAGCTAAATCATTAACTTCTTTTACTGTTAAGTTAACTAATTGTTCTGCGAATTGTTTTAAATCTGCCATTTTTTCTATCGTTTAAAATGTTCTTTTTTAATATTTATTTTTTAGTCTGCTCTAATTATTCTGCTGCAGCTTCTCCTTTTTGCTCAGCATTGTTTAACAAAGCTGAAAGGATGCGTTTAGCAGGCGATTGAAGTAATCCGATGATTTCACCGATAACTTCTTCTTTAGATTTAAGGGAAGCTAAGCTATCTAATAAGTTATCTCCGATGTAGATCTCTTGGTTGATGTAAGCCCCTTTGAATACCGGTTTATCCGATTTCTTTCTGAAGTCTTTGATGATTTTGGCAGGAGCATTAGCCACATCAGCCATAAAAACTGATGAGTTACCCTTTAATACTGATGGTAAATCTCCGTAATCATTAGTGGAAGCTTCCATTGCTTTTTCAAGCAAAGTATTTTTAACAACTTCTAATTTAATACCGGCTTTGAAACAAGCTCTTCTTAAATTGGAAGTAGTTTCAGCGTCTAAACCTGATGTATCTGCAATGTAGATAATATTAGTTTCAGCCAACTTTGCAGTTAAATCTTCTATCGCGATTGATTTTTCTTCTCTTGTCATAATAAAATATGTTTAACTACCAATTATACAGCTTTAGGATCTAAAGCGATAGCAGGACTCATAGTACTTGACAAGTGGATAGACTTGATGTAAGTACCTTTAGCTGCAGTTGGTTTTAATTTAACTAATGTTTGAATAATTTCGTGAGCGTTATCTACAATTTTATCAGCGTCAAAAGAGATTCTTCCGATACCGGCATGTACGATTCCGGTTTTATCCACTTTGAAGTCGATTTTACCCGCTTTAACTTCAGCAACAGCTTTACCAATTTCCATAGTAACTGTTCCAGTTTTAGGGTTTGGCATTAAACCTCTTGGTCCTAACACACGTCCTAAAGGTCCTAATTTACCCATGATAGCCGGCATAGTGATGATAACATCAACATCAGTCCAACCATCTTTAATTTTTTGAAGGTAATCGTCTAATCCTACGAAATCAGCTCCGGCTGCTTTAGCTTCAGCTTCTTTGTCCGGAGTAACTAAAGCTAATACTTTAGTATCTTTACCGGTTCCGTGAGGAAGGGTTACAACACCTCTTACCATTTGATTTGCTTTTCTTGGATCAACACCTAAACGAACAGCAATATCTACTGACTCATCAAATTTTGCAGAAGCAACTGTTTTCAATAAAGATGAAGCATCTTTTAAAGAATACAATTTATTTTTCTCAATTTTTGAAGCAGCCTCTTTTTGTTTTTTTGTCAATTTTGCCATGTCTTATCCTTTGTTTAGAGGAGAATCTCCAGTTACAGTTAATCCCATTGATCTAGCTGTTCCAGCAACCATGCTCATAGCAGATTCGATAGTGAATGCATTTAAATCTGGCATTTTGTCCTCTGCAATCGTTTTGATTTGGTCCCAAGAAACGTTACCAACTTTACGACGATTAGGCTCTCCTGAACCGGATTTAATTTTAGCAGCATCCAATAACTGAATTGCAGCAGGCGGAGTTTTCACGACAAAATCGAATGATTTGTCTTTGTACACGGTAATTTGTACCGGTAACACTTTGCCAGGTTGATCTTGGGTTCTAGCATTAAATTGCTTACAGAACTCCATGATGTTAACCCCAGCAGCTCCCAAAGCAGGTCCAACCGGTGGCGACGGGTTCGCAGCACCTCCCTTAACTTGTAGTTTAACTACTTTACTAATTTCTTTAGCCATTTCTTAAAAAAAATTTTGCATCTCTCAATTGGAAGCGATTGACGCGGGTTATAATGTATGTAACAAAAAATTATACTTTTTCAACTTGCATAAAACTCAATTCTAATGGTGTTTTTCTACCGAAGATTTTTACCATTACTTCAAGCTTACGCTTTTCTTCATTGATTTTATCAATAGTTCCGTTGAAACCATTGAAAGGTCCATCAATTACCTTAATTGTTTCGCCAACAGTGAAAGGAATATTCTGAGTATCAGTATTCACCGCCAACTCATCTACTTTTCCTAGCATTCTGTTCACTTCTGACAAACGCAATGGCACAGGATCTCCTCCTTTTACTTCACCTAAAAAACCAATTACACCGGTAATCGATTTGATGATGTGAGGAATTTCCCCAACCAAATTAGCTTCTATCATTACATAGCCAGGAAAATATACTTTGTCCTTAGCTATCTTTTTTCCATCTCTAACCTGTACCACTTTTTCAGTAGGGACAAGCACTTGAGAGATGTAATCTGACATGCCTAACCTGTTAATCTCAGTTTCAATATAAGCTTTCACTTTATTTTCCTGACCACTAACAGCTCTTACGACATACCATTTTTTTAAATTAATATCAGCCATTTCAGTATATTAAGAATTTAACCATGTAAAGAATCCAGCAATAACTTTCGCACAAGCTTCATCAACTCCCCACGTAGCTAGAGCACAAACAACTGAAAATACAGCTACCACAATAGTGTATCTTTGAACCTCAGCCCATTCCGGCCAAGTAACATTTGTTTTCAATTCTTCAAATGCTTCTGATATATAGTTAACAATTTTTGCCATTGTATATTTTTTTTGCACGGGCGGGAGGATTCGAACCACCATCAACGGTTTTGGAGACCGCTATTCTACCCTTGAACTACGCCCGTTTCATTAAAAACCAGTGTCGCCTTGACTGACGACACTGGTAATTTATTTACTAAATAATTAGTCTAAAATTTCAGTTACCTGACCAGCACCAACTGTTCTACCACCTTCACGGATAGCGAAACGTAAACCTACGTTTAATGCAATTGGGCTTAACAAGCTTACTTCAATAGTTAAGTTATCACCTGGCATTACCATCTCTACACCTGCTGGTAAAGAAATAACTCCTGTTACGTCAGTTGTACGTACGTAGAACTGTGGACGGTAGTTATTGTGGAATGGCGTGTGACGACCACCTTCTTCTTTTTTCAAGATATAAACCTCAGCTTTGAATTTAGCGTGTGGTTTTACTGAACCTGGTTTACAAATAACCATACCTCTTTTGATATCAGCTTTATCGATACCTCTTAACAAAAGACCTACGTTATCTCCAGCTTCACCTCTGTCAAGGATTTTACGGAACATCTCAACTCCAGTGATTGTAGAAGTCAATTTATCAGCTCCCATACCGATAATTTCTACCGGATCTCCAGTATTAGCAACTCCAGTTTCGATACGACCTGTAGCAACAGTTCCACGACCTGTAATTGTAAATACGTCCTCAACAGGCATCAAGAATGGTTTAGCGTTGTCACGTACCGGCTCTTCGATCCAGTTGTCAACAGCTTCCATCAATTCGATGATTTTTGGTACCCAGTTAGGGTCATTGTTCAATCCACCTAAAGCAGAACCTTGAACTACAGGACCATTGTCTCCATCATATTCATAGAAAGACAATAAGTCTCTGATTTCCATTTCTACTAATTCTAATAATTCCGGATCGTCAACCATGTCCACTTTGTTCATGAATACAACGATTCTAGGAATACCTACCTGACGTCCTAAAAGGATGTGCTCACGAGTTTGTGGCATTGGTCCGTCAGTTGCAGCTACTACTAAGATAGCACCGTCCATTTGAGCAGCACCAGTAACCATGTTCTTAACGTAATCCGCGTGACCTGGACAGTCAACGTGAGCGTAGTGACGGTTAGCAGTTTCGTACTCAACGTGTGAAGTGTTGATAGTAATACCTCTTTCTTTTTCTTCCGGAGCGTTATCAATTTGATCAAATGATTTCGCTTGACAGTAACCTGCATCAGACAATACTTTAGTAATTGCTGCAGTTAAAGTAGTTTTTCCGTGGTCTACGTGTCCAATTGTACCTATGTTAAGGTGTGGCTTGGTACGACTAAAATTTTCTTTTGCCATTTTACTTAATTTTTAATCTTAGTTTATATATTAGTGTTCAAATTTTACAATTTTGAGCCAACTACGGGATTTGAACCCGTGACCTCTTCCTTACCAAGGAAGCACTCTACCCCTGAGCTAAGTCGGCTTGTACTAGCTTAGAAGTTAAACCTCAGAATTCAGAAACTTCCAAACCCTTATTGCTAAACTCCAATCATTTTGAATCCTCAACACATGGTTGAATTTCCAATTTTAGAATACCACCTTTTAAGTGATAATCCTGATAAGGTAATGCCTTATCCAAGCTTTAAATCTGAATTTACTCGAAAGCAAAATCTCGGATAAATTCCTATTCAAAGTTAGTGGGGAGAGCAGGATTCGAACCTGCGAAGATGTAATCAGCGGATTTACAGTCCGCCCTCGTTGGCCGCTTGAGTATCTCCCCTAACCTTTTTATTTTCAATACTATAAAAGAACCGAGCCGATGGAGGGACTCGAACCCACGACCTGCTGATTACAAATCAGCTGCTCTAGCCAACTGAGCTACACCGGCAACAATAAAAAAAGTCCGCTATTTCTAACGGACTGCAAATGTAGGCATTTTATCTTTTAATCAAAACATTTTTGAAAAAATTTTCATCTTAGGTATGTGCTCTGATTTTTTCTTTCCTTTTTACCAATAATCGCTCCAAGGATTCTGAGGATAATTCTACCGCTTCCTCAAAAGTTTTACATTGTTTTTTTACCACAAAATCATCTCCGGGAACATGAATTTTCACCTCTACAATTTTATTTTCCTTCTCACTAGTGTTGTCTACCTTCAAAAAAACATCTGAAGAAACGACTCTGTCGTAGAATTTTTCGAGTTTACCTAATCTTTCATTGATAAAATCAACCAGCTTTCTGTCGACAGTAAAGTTTACTGCATGAACATTTACCTTCATAATACTATTTTTATTGATTAAACATGGTCGAATTATTTTTGGTTTCTGGGATGCGCACTACCGTAGATTTTTTTTAGCTCTGCTAAACTACTATGTGTATAGACTTGGGTAGAAGCCAAACTGGAATGCCCTAATAATTCTTTAACCGAATTAATATCTGCCCCATGATTCAAAAGATGCGTCGCAAATGTATGTCTTAAAATATGCGGACTCTTTTTTACCTTCTCTGAGACATTACTAAAGTAATAATTTATTAGCCGATAAACAAACGAATCGTTCAATTTAACGCCTTTTAACAATAGAAAAAAAGAGTCATCATCGATAATTCTCTGTAAACGTGACCTTTCGTCCAAATAAATCCTAATCTGATTTTGAACCACAGGCAAAACAGGAATGATTCTTTCCTTATTTCTCTTCCCTAACACTTTTATCGTTCCGTTGGACAAATCAACATTGTGCAACTTTAGTCCTATCAGCTCTGCGCGTCGAATACCGGTAGTGTAAAACAAATCCACCACCAACTTGTCGCGCACACCTTCAAAACCCTCCGGATACACAATTTGATTGAGTACCAAATCCAACTCTTTTTCCGAAAAGGGAATTTGAAGCTTCTTGGGAGATTTCAAGGCTTTGTGCTTGAGTAACGGACTTGTTTCGATTTGCTTGGTCTTGAGCAAGAATTTGTAAAACGATTTTAAAGAAGACATCTTTCTGTTAATAGAACTATTGGATACACCGTCATCAGACAACGAAACTATCCAAGCACGAATTTGATTGTAGTTGACGCGAATTAAATCATCATCCTCAAAAGCACCTTTCAAAAAAGCCTGAAAAAAATCCAAGTCGTTCAAGTACGCGGTTACCGTATGTGGAGAATAGTTTTTCTCCAAACCCAAATAGTCCCGAAATCTAGCCTTGATACTTACCATAAAAAAAACCGCTGACCTCAAAGTTAAAAAAACTTTAATGATCAGCGGTTGTATCTTATCAGGAAATTAACTTATCCTTCTAAATTGTCTCTCAATGTTTGAATATAAGCAGCTTTTTGAATTTGCGCTCTTCTCACTACTGATGGCTTAGTAAACGCCTGACGCGCTCTAAGTTGTCTTACAGTTCCGGTTTTATCGAATTTTCTCTTGTAGCGCTTTAATGCTCTATCAATGTTTTCTCCGTCTTTAATTGGTATAATCAACATAATTTAGACACCTCCTCTCATTTAGTGGGTGCAAAAGTAACAATAATTTTGACTCGAACAAACAAATTTCAATTTGTTTTGGAAATAGGCGAAGCAATGATAAATTGTAAATTATTTTTTGGGCGTGCCGGTGCCTACAGCCATCATCTTGAATAGAAACCATTCACACAGCCACCGTCGGGCTGTACGTTGCAATCTTTTACTCCGTAAAAGGATTTCCTCTTCCATCCCTCACGCACTATACAGTAAAGGGACAAGTCGCATTTACAACTTATCCCTTTTTACTTATCCCTTTTGCCTTGAAGCTAATTACTTCACCGCCGGCTGATAGCTTTTATTGTCTATAATCAATTTGGACAAAATCTCTCTCAAGATTTCAGAAGTTCCGCCGCCAATCGGCCCTAAACGACTGTCCCTTAACAAGCGCGCCAACGGATATTCTTCCATATAACCATAACCACCCAACATTTGCAAGCAACTGTAAATCACTTCATCGGCCACTTTAGTCGATTTTAACTTGGCCATAGTCGCTTCTTTAACCACATATTCTCCTTGATTCAATCTAGCGACTGCCGCATAATTGAAAATTTTACAGTGCTCTACTTCAGTTGCATTATCTACCATGGCATGACGTAAGGCTTGGAACTTATCAATAGATCTACCGAAAGCTTCGCGTTGCGACATGTATTCTAAAGTATAATTGATAGCATATTCCGCTCGAGCGTGGGCATTAATCGCCATAATCAATCGTTCCAAAGCAAAGTGCTGCATGATATACGGAAAGCCTTTCCCTTCTTCTCCCATTAAGTTGGCCACAGGAATTTCCACATTGTCAAAAGAAATTTCTGCCGTATCGGAAGCTCTCCAACCCAATTTATCCAATTTAGTAGCATTGATGCCTTTAGTGGCTGTGTCTACTAAAAATATACTGATGCCTTTGTTTCCTAACTCCGGACTGGTTTTCGCAGCCACTACATAGTAATCCGCATAAACACCATTAGTGATAAAGGTTTTAGAACCGTTAATCACATATTTATCGCCATTTTTTAATGCCGTAGTTCGCATTCCGGCCACATCGCTTCCGCCAAAAGGCTCAGTCAAACACAATGCTCCGATTTTGTCACCGGCTATACTAGGCGCCAGATAATCTTGCTTGATTCTCTCATCACCTTCCGCATTCAAATGCGTCATGGCCAAATAAGCATGCGCCCACATGGCAGCCGCAAAACCCGACGATTTTATTTTTTGAAGTTCCTCTAAAAACACTACGGTATAAAACAAATCCAAATTCATCCCGCCGTAAGCTTCAGGGTAAGTCAACCCGAAAAAGCCCATATCACCAAACTTCTTCCAAATAAAACGTTCAATTGTTCCGGTCTTTTCCCATTTTTCAATGTGTGGTACCACCTCTTTTTGCAAAAAATCTTGCAAACTCTTCCTGAACAACTCGTGCTCTTCCGTAAAGTATGTTGAATTCATAGTAAATAAAACTGTTTTTCTTAGCTATTTTTTTAGAATTCCAAATATAAAGCAATTATTTTTATTTTATCGACAGGAAATCCTTTAATTTTTGACAAATCCTCAGTTTTGATATCGCCATTCATACTGCGAAAAACGACTATTTCTTTGGCCAAAGTATACTTGAAAAACGGAAACTGTGATAACTCTTTGATTGAAGCGTTGTTAATATTAATTTTCTGAATGCCTGCAGTGGATTTTACCTCAAAGTTTTGGTTGAGTTTGGCAATAACTTCGGGCGACAAACCCCAAACATCATCGAGTTGCTCCATCGATACAAAAGCACCGAACTTATTTTTATAGTCCAAAATCCGATCTGAAATCTTATCCCCTATGCCATAGACTCTCATCAAATCTGCTTTAGTAGCTTGATTGATATCAACAACAACTATCTTTTCAGGCTTGTTAAATGTTGGTTTAGCGGTTGAAGTAGTATATTCTTTTTTGTTATTCACCCAATCAGGAAACTTAAAATAGGGCGATATGGCATTGAGCAACGAATCTGAAACCTTAGTGACCGCTTGGAACTCTGCTGCCGAATTGACAAACTTGTTTTGCTTACGGTAAGCCAACAGTCGGTCGATTTCCGCTACCGACATGCCGAGTTTGTAGCCTTTAAAATCAGTTATAAAATTGGGATTAAACGGATAAATAGTCGGCTTTACGTTATAAGAGTGCGACTTCAAACTATCCACCATCGACTGATGAGCCAGCCATTTCCGGGCTTCTGCAGTATTTAACTTCTCGGATTGAAAATCGTGAAACACATAAAAACTTTGGCAAAGCACGATGAGTCCAAAGAGCAAAATAATTCCTATTCGCTGGCTTTTCGAATAATGTAAAAATGTTGCCCAAATGGAATTAGATTGCCGCATACGTTATAAATCAAAAACTGAGGTTCTTTTACCCCGAATCAAATCTTTCAATTTAATCCAAAAAGCTAAGGTTAAGTAAATCCCGAAACCTAAACCGGCTGTTACAAATGAAATATAAATAAAAAACAGTCGCACATTGGAAGCCCGCATACCTAATTTATCGGCCAAGCGTGAAGAAACGTGAAAACCGTGTTTTTCGAAGAAATATTTGAGTTGGATGATGGGTGACATTGTATTGTTTTTTTACCACATAGGGTTATAATTATTGTTTGGGTAAGCTTTTGAAATTATTATTCATTACTCCTTTAAAAGTTGTACTCCGACAGCACACAGCAAACACCTGCCTTTACTGCAATAATTGTTCTTTAGTTGCAAAAGCGATTGGGTTTCAAAAGCACTTTCGGCAGTAATGCCAAAATTAGCAAACTTTTCAATGACAATATTCTTTTCCGGCGGTATTGTTTGCAGGAGTTGTACCAGTGATTCCGAAATTTCTTTTCCCAGACTTTCCGCATAGGCAAATTGAAGCGGAACTATGGTATTCATAACCAGCAAATCAATAAAGCTTTTGGACAAGCGCTTTTTTTTGGCTGGACTGACTTTATCCAATTGATAGTGATTTTCCCAATAAGCAGAAACGCCTGAATTAAGTAACTCATACAAATCGTTCATCGATGCAGCCTCTATAATTTTAGCAAACAGATTTTGCTGCAAATGATACAACATGGCCAATTGCGCCAATCGAATGGTTGGAAAATTATCAGGACGATGTTGGAAAAACTGAACGGGTTCAACCCAAGTTTTTTTCAAGCGATATTTTTGTGTGAGATAAGATGTCCTACCCCGCAAATCCTTCGCATAAGCATCTTCTGCAGTCTCTGACAGCAAATCCAGCTGACTAAAAAACAACGCTTCTAGGTTTTGAACTTCAAAACTTTCTTTTCGAATAACCGAAAACGGAATCGACTGAAGTGCTTTGAAAAAAATTTCTCCATTGGTATTCAGTCCGAAGTTTTTGGCCAAGCTATAAAACAATACCGCTTCCCAATCGTTGTTGGTGGCAGCTAATAAAGTTTTTATCGGAACAGCTTTGCTTTCTAATCGTTCAAAGAACAACCGCTCCAACCAATTTTTCAAAACAAAAGTATCAGTTAACCGAATTTGGCTTTCGCAAAAAATCCAGGATTTGGGTGTGGTTAATGCTAAATACTGTTGCAAGACAGCTTTCGACACAAAACTTTTAAGCGAAACCGTCGGAATAACCGAATTGTCATTTCTGAAAATAGGCACATCATGTTCCCAAACCACGTGTAATATAACATTGTTGTACTGATTGTCTTGTTCATGTTGGTGCAAATACCAATCAGATGACTTGACATGAATTTCTACATTGCCGGCCCATTTTTGATTGTCTATAATGATTTGAGCATTGAAAAAATCCGGTCCGGCTTGTTGTAAATACTGACCGGTATGGACAACCGTTATTGCTTCTCCCGAAACCGTGGTTAGGTTAGAAAAATCAAACTTCTTATATTGCCAGATATAATGAAGAAAATCTTCTCTCATAACCTCAAATTTTCAACTAAAGTAAGAATTTTACTTTATAATAAAAAATATTTGTAATGAAAAATTTACTTTTTACCTTTTTGCTGTTTGCTTCAGGAACTATTTTTTCACAGCATTACAAAATTACTTACCTCAAAAACACTAATGGCAAACCTATTCAAGGCCAAGATCCCATTTGGGTATTTGTACATCCTAAAAGCACACACATCACTTCCGAGAGCATTGTAAATCGAACAGCCTCTTATCCCAACGAGGAAATTGTTGTATTTAAAGACACGAATACAATGGTTCAAATAGCTCATTTGGAAATTGGAAACAACATTAGCGCCACTGATAGTGTGGCCTTAACAAAACAAACTTTTGAATACCTGGACGAAACGAAAAAAATCTTAGGCTATAACTGTAAAAAAGCCAAAACCATCATCAATTCGAATACTATAGAATTTTGGTATACAGATGAATTAAATTGTAAAGGTGCACCAACTGTTTTAGGACAGAACCTCGGATTAGTATTGGAAATGGTCCGCAATGGGAATTATGCCGTTACAGCAACAAAAATAGAAAAGCCTAAAACATTTCCGGGCTTTGTTTTACCGAAGAAAAACTTCGATTTAATAACCTACAAAGATTTACTCTGGAAAAGCCGATTCACCACCATCCCTATTTTTAAAGACCAAGTGATTAACTTTTCAAGCGAATCGAAATCAAATGACAGTATTTTGCGTTTTGCCAACGGAACCATAGCGGTGCGAAAAATGAAATTTCCTGAAATTACAATCGGCAGCCAGATTTTTGCTGATGTTACCGAACAATCTAACGGAGATGCTTACGACAGAACGGGCTCCTTATTTATGATTCCGACCGACAAAGCCCTGTCTTTCTTAGACGGTTTACAGAACGGCGCTAAAACACTACCAATTTACACGAACGGAAACGGCAAAGAATACCAAGGCGTAGTGGCTACCGAGCAGTACAATCCGGTGGTGGAATTGATGCGCTTTTTTACGCCTTTCGGTGTAAAGCAATACAATTATTTGGAACAGAAAGACAAAACTTGGGCAGAAAACGTTTTGTACCGGCAGGATATCTCCGACTTGCTGCCTTTATTGAGTGGTAAAGAAGTTTGGATTGGCATCAACATTGGGAATTACGACAAAGGCGGTCATAAAGTATCCGCGAATATCACCATCCATTCCGAAGGCGAATCGAAGGCCAAACCTACTCGAATTGTACCTTTGTTTTGCACCAACAATATTATGGAAATGGCCGGACAAGAATACGGCACTATGTTCAACAACGAAAAAGGGTTGGAAGTCAGTTTTACCCTTGACCAACCGATGAAAAATATCAAATTGCGTTATATCACTACCGGTCACGGCGGTTGGGAAAACGGCGATGAGTTTGTGCCGAAAAAGAATACCATTTATTTGAATGGGAAAGAAACTTTTGGATTTACCCCTTGGCGACAAGATTGCGGTTCCTATCGCTTATCAAATCCGGCTTCGGGGAATTTTGGCAATGGTTTGTCGTCTTCTGATTATAGTCGCTCTAACTGGTGTCCGGGAACAGTTACCAATCCAATCTTTATTGATTTAGGTGATTTACCGGCCGGAAATCATACTTTAAAAGTTAGCATTCCTCAAGGTTTGCCGGAAGGCGGCAGTTTTAGTTCCTGGAATATTTCCGGGCTTTTGATTGGAGAGTAATTCTAGGGATAAGGGATAAGTAAAAAGGGATAAGTAAAAAAGAGTCAAGATTAAAACTTATAGTATCTAAACCTTGACTCTTACTTTTGACTTATCCCTAGTCCCTTTAACCTATTTAATAGAACTAATAATATCGTGTTTGGTAATAATATGGTGTTTTCCGTTGCCTAAATCGACCAATACCGCTTGGTTGTCTTTATTGATGAGTTTAGAAATCTCTTCAACCGGCGCATTGGCATTGACAATCGGATACGGTTTGCCCATGATTTCTTTGATAGGCTTATCGGCTATATTTTTGTCTTCGATATAGCTACGGAACAAATCGGTTTCGTCTATACTACCCACAAAACCGGTGGTATCTATTACCGGAATTTGAGAGATGTTGTATTTTTTCAAACGTTCGATGGCGTGTGATACTAATTCTTCCGTACGTACAATGACCAATGGTTTGTCTTTGTGGTCTTTGATTACGTCTTCTGCTTTGGTGATTTCTTCTTCTAAGAAACCTCTTTCGCGCATCCAGTCGTCGTTGAACATTTTCCCCACATAACGGCTTCCGCTATCATGGAAAAGCACTACTACAACATCATTCGGACCGAAATGCTCTTTCAGTTGGTGCAAACCTTTGACACAAGCACCGGCTGAATTCCCCACAAAAATCCCTTCTTCCAAAGCAATTTTACGAGTATAAACTGCGGCGTCTTTATCGGTTACTTTGGTAAACCCATCGATAACTGAGAAGTCAACGTTTTTAGGCAAGATGTCTTCCCCGATGCCTTCAGTGATATAAGAGTAGATTTCGTTTTCATCGAAGATACCTGTTTCGTGGTATTTTTTGAATACTGAACCGTAGGTATCAATGCCCCAAACTTTCACATTCGGGTTTTGCTCTTTTAAATATTTTCCGATGCCGGAAATGGTTCCGCCGGTTCCAACGCCTACAACAAAATGAGTTACTTTACCATCGGTTTGTTCCCAAATCTCAGGACCGGTTTGTTGGTAATGTGCTAGTGCATTGCTTGGGTTATCGTATTGGTTTACGTACCAAGAATTAGGAATTTCGGTACTCAATCTTTTCGAAACAGAATAGTACGAACGCGGGTCAGTTGGTTCTACATCGGTTGGACAAACGATTACTTTAGCGCCAACGGCACGAAGGATGTCCATTTTTTCTTTCGATTGTTTGTCGGTGATTACAAAAATACATTTGTATCCTTTTACAATTGCGGCTAAGGCTAAGCCCATACCGGTATTTCCGGAAGTTCCTTCGATAATGGTTCCACCCGGTTTTAGTCGGCCATCAGCCTCGGCATCTTCTACCATTTTAAGCGCCATGCGGTCTTTGGTAGAGTTTCCGGGATTGAAGGTTTCTACTTTGGCCAAAACCAAGGCGTCGATGCCTTTCACCACTTTGTTCAATTTTACTAAAGGCGTGTGGCCAATAGTGCCTAGTATATTTTCTGCGTAGTTCATTTTTGAGTAGCTGAGTAGCTGAGCTTTAAATTTAGGTTACAAAGATATTGATAAAAAGAAGGTTTGCAAGTTTGAAGCACCTTAATTCGAAATCGTTTGCGTGCGGGATGGGAACGGCATCCTTTTGTTTCGTTGGTAAACGAGACAAAAGATACAGTGGACAGCGCGGTAACACGCCCAAAAAAAATTACTGGAAGAAGTTCCATACTAAACCGAAGCGAATCATAAAATCGCGGTACGGATAGTTGGGCGCGGTATAGAAAGTATTACCGGTCATGCGAGAGTTCAAATGCTCTACTTTAAAGAAAATACGCGTTTGACGAATTCGGGCGTTGACAAAGAAATCGACCATAGGAAACTCCCCTATTTCTCGGGTATTTTGCACGAAGGCTTCGGCCAAGATCGGATTGTAATCGTTGGCGTAATATTTTGTAAAATAATTGAAGGTAAAACCGGTTTGCAGGTACAGCGCTTTTTTGAAAAAATAATCGGTGTAATACAAAGAGTTTCGGGTTACGATTTGCGGCACATTGAGCACATCGTCTTCTTGGTCTACTTGTTGGTATAAAACGGTGTTATCGAGCGCCAATTTCCACCATTTGAATTCGCGGCTGACTTTAACCGACAAATAATTGATGGTTTTATCGTATTGTTTCGGGGTAACAATTTGCTGTTGCGGATCGGTAGCATCATTGCTAAAGAACAAGTAATCGTTAAGCGAACTGATTTGCATGGCCGCATTGAACCATTGGGTTTTGGCCATCACTTCCAGATTGTTGATTTTTTCGTTTTTGAAATCGTAATACCAATTGTAACCGATAAAACTGCTTTGGTGCAAGTTGTAGAGATGGTCAGGTATTTTATTGAGCATTTGGTATTGGAACTGCAGCTCGTTTTTGGCGTTGATTTGGTATTTGAGTTGGGCGTTGAAATTGGTAAGCGATTGATTGGAAATGGAATTAGAATAGGTAAAAACGCCATTCCATTTGTTTTTGCGGTATTCGTATTGACCGCCAACGGTGTTGATTTCATCGCTTAAATAACCGGGAATAATACCGGAATCCAAAATCAGTACTTTATCATAAAAGTAGTTGAATCGGTAATCTTCGGCGAAGAATTGGAACTTCCCTAATAAGGCATTCTCGTAGATGGCGCCGACTTTATTGTGCATGCGGTTGTAGCGACTTTGATCGTTGATACCACCGGAAACATAGGCTTCGCCAAAATGCAGTATTTGCGTATTCCCTACTGTTGAAGCCAGTGTTTTTTGATTGTATTCAAAAAACTTAGTTTCATAGGTAAATTGATGTGTCAGGTACAAATTATTATTGCCTTTTTTGGCATTGATTCGGAAGTTATGATCGAAGAAATACCTTTTTCCTTTCATGAATGACTTGGCATCTTTGAGGTATACCTCCAATCGGGCTCGGTTTTGGAATGCAGCATCTTCGCTTTCAAAATCCTCGAGCGTTGTAATTCCACCGTTTTCACCGTTTGAAAAATCCTGACCGGTGAAATGAAAATTAAGGTAATATCTTTTATTGAGTGTATTGTAGCTGGTAGTGAAGCGGAAATTTCCGGTACTCGACAATTGGTTGATGTATTTCCCTAACGAACGCAAGCCTTTAAAAGCGACTGACATATTGAAGCGTTCTGAGGTATTTACAGTAATGAACGCGTCTACAGATTGTCCTTGCTCCATTACGGTTTTGAAGTACAACTCGGTTATCGGCGTGGCAACAGAGTAATACTTAATATCGTCTATTTGCAGGTAATTAAAATGTTTTCCGGAATGCCCCAATTCAGGGTAAGCCGCAAATTTTTTCAATCCGTAATCTAAAACGGTGTAGGTTTGACCTTCATTGGCAAAAGGCAACAAACCGAAAATATCTTTACGCAGGTAATTGTATTCGTACTCCTTTTTGATAGTTAACGAAGTATCAACGTAGGTAGTGTCTTTTTGCAGGCTTATAATTCTGTAAAAATCATAGGGTGCCTTTTTCACTTCCTTAGTGGCGGAGGTATCTTTAACAGAAGTATTTCTGGAGGTTGGTTTAACATTTTGGTCCAGTGTACCGAGCTTAGCACTTCTGTCTCTTTGGGAAGAAACAGATTGGATTGAAAGTAAAAAAACTATAAATAAAAGATAGCGCATTGGAATAATTTTCGGGACAAAAATACACAAAAGTATTGGTAATAAAATCATAAAAAAACCATCCTATATCTAGGATGGTTTCGCATATCAAAAGTGAATTGAAGTTATTCTTTGATGAATTTTTTGGTAGTTACACCGTAATCCGACTTAAAGGTTACAAAGTATACTCCTGAAGCCAATGAAGAAACGTCGATACTTTCTGAAGAAAGTGAATTTACTCTTTTGTATACTTCTTTCCCGGAAATATCAATAATGGTTACTTCTTGTAAATTCAACAACGATTTAGTACCGATATTCAAAACCGAGTTAGCTGGGTTTGGATAAACCATAATCTGACTGTTATCGGCTGAAAACTCATTATTTGAGAGTGTAATATTGTTACCTGATGAAACGATTAACGAGAATTTTTGAGGTCCATTAGAAATGCTGTTTTTGTGGGTAACCGTAATAGTGTAAACACCACTTGGATTATCTACTTGGACTTTTTCAAAGTTATCTCTGAAGTTATCTGCGGTTCTAACAGGTTCATCATAAGGAGCAGCAGGATTTAAGGTCCAAGGAAAGTAGGTATTAGTTCCTTGTGTTACTCTTATATCTAAGTCGTTAACCAAATTGAGATTAGTTGGATCAATAGCATTAGATGTATTGGCCACACCTGCAGGGTCAGTCCAAGATATTGAAGCCATCAAAGGCGCTGTACCAGTTGAAGCAACATCAATAGTATAACTTTGACCGGTCGCTAATTGCAATTCATATATAACTGCATTCTGTTGTTGGTGCTTTTGAATTACAGTAGCAGCTGCTTGAGCATTAACTAATCCCCAACCATATTCATAATCAGGCCCGATGTAGTAACCCGCTTCGTCAGCCGTGTGCAAAATTAGACCTTTGAGAGTAGCAGCTCTCATGTAGGTTGAAAATAAAGACTCATAGTATTGTTGTAATAACAACGAAACTCCTGTAATACCAGGCGATGCCATAGAAGTCCCTTGCATTATGCCACTGGCAGTATCTGAATTTGACATGGTAGATCTTACAGAGACACCTTTAGTAACTATCTCAGGCTTAATTCTACCGTCGTCAGAAGGTCCCCAACTACTAAAAGAAGACATGACAACACTATTGGCGTCAACATAATTGAGTACTTGATTAACAGCACCAACCGTTAAAATATTCTTTGCATTGTGCATCCCTCTTACTAAGTTGTAACCAAATTTTTGATTCAAATAAGGTCCAATTATAGCATCTTCATAATCACTTCGATCATTACCGGCTGAAGTTACAGGTAGATAGTAAGGCGCTGCAAATGTAATTTGGTCTAATTGTCTTGCTCTTGAATCATAAGCCCCAAAATTCCAAGGTGTACTTTGAACAGCCCCTATAAAATAAGAATGATTGGAAACCAACATCCCGTTAGCTGCCTGATCAGTCATTTCTGCATAATCATTATCCCAGTCAGATGAATAAGCACTGGCATTAAAGGCCAATCCTCTTAAGTTGGCAGTAATTCCCTGAGCCACAATTGTGCCTGTAACGTGGGTAGCATGGTCTTCGAAAGTTGAGCCATCCAATATAAAAACCTTATTATTAGGAAACTCAACATGCGTATTACGTGCAGAACCGCCATCCCAAACATAGGCATACATTCCTTGACCTTCGATATTTAGTCCCATAGCACCCCCAGAGTACAAACGGTCGGCTCTGGCAGTTCTGGCAGCGTTAAAATTAGAGGTAGAATAGTACAATACCTCAGAATTATTGATTACATCATAAATTTCTCTCTTAGCACCATTAACATAATAAACTTTTTTAGCAGAAGGATGAGAAGACAAATAAGCTTCAATTCGTTCCTTTCGTTTGAAATATTCAAAGTTAAACTGCTCAGAAAGTGATTTCAGAGTGGTAACATCCGTATTTTTGATAATCTCTTGTCTTTGTTGTTGCGATTGAGAAAAGCCAAAAGTGACAGATATTAAAAGAAAAAAACCAATTTTAATTGTATTTTTCATAGCATATAAAAAATTAGATAAAAAAAAACCCTAACAAAGTTAGGATTTTTTCTTGTATAAATTATAAAAATCTAAAGATTAGATTCCGGTAAACACTTCTTCTTTGTTTCCGTAAGAACCAACATTAGGAATGTAATAATTTACATAAACCTTCATAGTTCTTGTACATGGGTTGAAAGAAGATACTTGAGTAGCGTCAGTTGACATTCTTGCCCAAATGTAACCATTGTATTGTGCTACAAAATAACCTGTATTTTGTGGAGCAAAAGTAACAACATAAGCATCATTGTATGACAAGATAAAGTTAGGAGCAGTAGCGTTATCAGACCAAAAATCATTAATCTGGATAGTATTTGCTGCAGCACCTTCAACTACAGTGTGAGTAGAATTACCTAACCACCAAGATGTAGCATCGAAGTCACCAACGAATGTATTGATTGGACATGACAAGCTTACATTAACTGTATAAACTTCGTTAAAAGTTGCGCTATCAAGTGTTGAAGAAGACATTTTGAATTTGGCTATCTTACCTGCTTGTACAGCACCGCCTTCTAAAAATTTCACAGTAAATTGACCTGTAGTTTCACCATCTGTCAATTCATCAGTACCATCAACAATTTCGAAATCAACACCTTCAACAGCTGTTGAGTTTTCAGTATCAAGAACCAATGATACAGTATTATCACCTGCTACAGGTTTCAAAACTCCGTAATCAATAGTAATTTCAGTAAAACCAGTACCTGAGAAAACAAAAACGTCTCTAGAAACACCTTTGTGGAAGTTCAATAAGGAAGCACCTTTGTAAACTCTTTCCCCTTTGTCATCATCGGTACAGCTTGTAAAAGTTGCCACCATGAAAAGCGACAATAAGCTTAATAATTTAATTTTTTTCATAGTTTTTTATTTTTAATTGTATCCTGGATTTTGTTGAATAGTAGGATTACCTGCAATTTCATCTTGAGGAATTGGCAAAGTAAATCTGTGATCATTATTAGGAATAGTAGTTGGTAAAGACAAAATCAAATCGTCAGTAATATTTCTGTCGATACTTTTGTTAGCTGCAACACCTAAACGTTTGATATCCATATATCTGTGACCTTCAAAACACAACTCTTTTCTTCTTTCTTTTAAGATATCAGCCCAAGCTTGTTGTTGGTCTGCATAAGAAGGAAGTGGTTGAGCTGATAAGCGGTTTCTTGCATCACGGATGTTTTTGATATATCCAGCTGCAGTAGCCAATTGGTTTTCTGCAACAGCACACTCAGCTAAGATAAAGTACATTTCAGACAATCTAAAGATTTTAATATCACTTCTTAATGGCTGAGTAGGTTTACCTGGGTATTTATCGATTACCAAAACATCAGATGTATTGTATGCCGGATTTGTTAAATAAGAGGCATCAATTAAAGATGTAGGATCAACAAAAGCTAAACCACGGATATCACCATTAACTTCTCTCAACTCATTGAATAAGTTTCTACCCATGTCTAAGTAAGCACCACCGGTAGCTGAAGTAGTATTAAAGAAGAAGTTAGCTGCAATGTTACCCCAAGAACCTCCAGCTGGTCTAGATAAAGCAAAAAGTACTTCACCTTGGCTTAAATCAGCCCAGATTCTTCTGTAAGGATTAGTTGTTGTAGTCTCGTTGTAGAAATTAGCAGCAACATACGGAGTAGCTAATGTTAATGAAAGACCTGAGCTTGTAACAACTTGTTGAGCGTATTGTTTAGCTAAAGTATAGTTCTTTCTGTAAAGGTACATTCTTGCGCGTAAAGCAGCAATCATATTACTACTTGCATACTTATATCCTGATGCAGCTGTTCTATTGTAAATATTTGAATCAGCAAAAGCCAAGTCACTTTCGATCAAAGCAAATACCTCACCGTTAGTAGATCTTGGTAATTTTTCATCAATAGCAGGAACATAATCAAACAACATTACTCCTAAAGCACTATCATCTGATAAATCAGTTGAGAAATAGGATAATAATTGGAAGTAAGAGTAAGCTCTAACCGCTCTGGCCTCAGCTAAAATCGCATTGTAATAATCAACCTCAGAGATAAAAACTCCCGGCTCAACTTCAACATCTACAGCGGCATTTGGAGTGATTAAAGCAGAAGCTTCAATCAATCTGTTTACCCTGTTGATTACAGTATAGTGACCAATCCACATTCCTGAAACATAACCAGTTGTTTGGTTAAGGTTAAAACGGTGTAACTCTAATTCTTGTCCACCATTGTTAGGACCGATACCACACTCGTCTGTAAAAGACGCTGATATCATAATCTCATTAGTATTCCCTAAACTGGAATAAACAGAACCATTGAGAAACTGAGCCAAGTCATTAACTGTTCTGAAAGTGTTGCCATTTCCTAACTCACCGTCTTGAATAATATCTGTCGCATCATTACAAGATGATACAGAAAATATCAATCCCAATATTATTATTAAACTCTTTATACTTTTCATAAAATTATATTTTTTTTAATTAAAATCTGATGCTTGCACCAAAAGAAACAGTCTTTGGATTAGGGAAAGCTGTAACACTTAATAATTGAGTGTTTTCAGGATCGAAACCTCTCCATTTTGTCCAAGTATACAAGTTCTCACCTTGAACGTATAAACGCAAACTTTGGATAAAAGTACCTTTCAAGAATGCAGAAGGGAAGTTGTAACCAAAAGTTAAGTTTTTAAATCTCAAGAATGATGAATCATATAAAAATCTATCTGTATCTGTTGAACCATAAGTTGAACCATTGGTAGCATTTAATGCAGGGAAGTTAGTAGGATTAGCAGCAGTCCAAGCGTTCAATAAATCTGAAGAAACGTTGTCGTCACCGATAAAGTCTACGTTGTAAGCCCAAGCTAACTGATTATCAACTCTCCAAGAATCTTTAGTCCAAGAGAATAAAGTATTTAAGAAGAACCCTTTGTAAGTAGAATTAAATCCGAAACCTCCTTGGTAAACCGGAATATAACTCTTACCTGTTAATCTTCTATCTGCTACTAAATCTGGGTTTTCGGTTACATTACCGTCAGCATCCAAGAATAATAAATTACCATTTGCTTGGTTTACACCAACGTAAGGAATCAAATTCCATTGGTTAGCCATTTGACCAACAAGGTTTACTGTAGCATTTCCAGACTGATCAGTTTCTAACAAAGAAGTGATTTCATTTTTGTTGTATGCCATGTTAGCAAAAAGTTGTAAGTCAAGCTCTTTGTTTTTGAATACATTATATTTCAACTGTAACTCAACACCACTATTTCTTAAACCACCGTTATTACCGGTTTGAGAATAAAGACTGGTTGAAGCAGAACGTGTAATATCACTGTATAATTTTTCAGTTTGTTTTCTGTAGATATCAATGTTACCTTCAATTCTGTTGTTTAATAAAATGAAGTCTAAACCAATGTTAGCTTGAGAAATTTCTTCCCAACGCAAAGATGTATTTGCAATGTTTGAAACAAAAATACCAGGATCATTGTTGTAACCAGCTCCGGTAGCATTTAAATCACGTACAATACTTGTTCCTAATAACAATGGATTAGTTCCATATCCCGGAGCAATGATGTTTTGATTCCCTTGAGTACCGTAAGAAGCACGTAATTTCAACATAGAGAAAGTTGAACCTTCCATAAACTTCTCTTTGTCTATGTTCCATCTACCTGAAACAGACCAGAAAGTTCCCCATTTGAAATCGTCAACAAAACGGTAAGTAGCATCTCTTCTGATAACAGCACCAAAACCGTATTTGTCATTATAATCGTAATCTAAAGTAGCAAAGTAAGACAATGTACCTGCATCAATTTTTGAAGCAGAAACTGATGGTAAATAAGAGTTAGGATTTGCCGAGTTGAAAGCAATATATCCAGTTCCTGCACCAGGAGCATAAGTCAATGGATTTAAACCATTTTGTGTTTGTGAAGTAGATGTAAAGTGTGACTTCATGTACTCCATGTAAACGTTAGCATCAATTCTGTGCAATTCCTTAATTTTCTTAGAATAACCTAAACTTACGATATTAGTAAACGTAAAGTCTTTAGATTGAGAAATTCTTTCAAATCCACCAAACTCTTCACCTCTACTCTCACGTACAGCAATAGCTAAATAAGACCAAGGAGCTCTTGCAAAAACACGATTATTTTGTTTAAAATCAATACCAAACTTGTTTGACAAAGTCAAATCTTTAGTTAACTTATATGAAGCTGATATGTTTGCCAATACAGCACTTTCATCTGCCCAACTTGGTAAGCTATTCTTTTTAAGGATATCTTCCAACACATAAGTATCATTAGGACCTGAGAAATCAGTACCAATTTCATTGTACAAGTCTTGACCAGTTGCAAATTGATTAGCAGCTACATAAGGAAGACCCATAGTAGCACCGTGCAATGGATTTTGAATAGTATTGTTGTTTACACCATCATTAGTTTCTTGGTTCAACTCATTTCTTCTTGAGTAAGCCAATGATAATTGAGAGTTGTAAGTGAACTTACCATTATTAGATTTACCATTGATATTATTTCTGAAAGTAAATCTTTGGAAATCTGTAGTTGGCACCATACCACCTTGCTTGAAGTAACCAAAAGAAGAATAAGTAGAAATATTTTCTCCACCAAAAGTCAATCCTAAGTTGTGTTGTTGGGTAACATCCACACCAAAAAACTCTTCTCTCCAATTGGTATTAACATCATAAGCAGCAATCTCAGCATCAGTTAAAGTAGCTCCTAAACCTGTGTTCTTTCTTTTCTCAATAGTCAATACTTGTCTAGAATTAGACATGTTGTATTTGTTTTTTGGTAAAACATTCACACCAGTAACAGCATCATAAGTGATTTTTAATGCAGAACCGAACTTCCCTTGTTTAGTTGTAATAACCAAAACCCCGTTTGCTCCACGGTTACCATAGATTGAAGTAGCAGCAGCATCTCTCAAAATCGATACAGTTTCAATATCATTTTGGTTCAAACTTCTGAACTGATTCCCATTAGTAGGAACACCATCAATTACAATCAAAGGATCTGTTGAAGCATTCAAAGAAGAAGCACCTCTAATTAACAAATCAATTTTTGCCGAACCAGGAGAACCTGAAGACGATAAAATTGATGCTCCGGGAGCAGTTCCTTGCAATGAATTCAAGAAGGAAGCATTAGGTCTGTTTTCAATAACTTCTGCAGTTACTGTTGTTAAAGCAGACGTTGTAGTCGCTTTCGTTCTTGCACGGTTATAACCCTCAGAAACGATAACAACTTCTTTAAGGGTTTCACCCTCTGTCAAGGTTACTGTGTAATTACTTGCTGCAGTTACACTGATTGACTGTGTGCTGTATCCTGTAAAAGAAACAACCAAAACATCACCTTGTTTTGCTTTAATGGAAAACTTTCCGTCAAAATCTGTTTGGGTGCTGTTTTTAGTGCCTTTTACAATAATGTTAGCACCAGGAAGCGGTCCAGTTTTATCTGAAACAACTCCAGTAACAGTTTTCTCTTGTGCAAACGAAAACTGCATTGTAAACGCCAATAAAAGCGTAAAAATCCATTTGAACTTCGATCTCATATTAATTTTATTTGAGTTAGTTATTTCGCAAACTTCTTAATTATTTCTTAAATAAACAAATATTACTTCGGAATAATATTTTTTTAACAATTGACAAACCAATTGATTTAAGGAGTTTGAGAACACTACAAATGGTTGATGAAAGAATTTTAAATTGGTTGCGTGAGTTTGTTTATTTTTACTTAAAAAAAACAATGTTATTAAATCATTATTCTGATTTTCTCATAGAATGTGGCACCGACGAAGCCGGCAGGGGTTGCCTAGCAGGACCGGTAACAGCTGCCGCTATAATTTTACCTAAAAATTTCAGTTTGCATTTATTAAACGACTCCAAACAGCTCTCTGAAAAAATAAGAGAACAACTCAAACCAATCATTGAAGCCCAAGCCATTTCATTTGCCGTGACTCATCTTGAGCCTTTAGTAATAGACGACATAAACATTTTGAACGCGTCTATTAAAGCGATGCAAGAAAGCATCTTGAAGCTAAGCCCTACCCCAGAATACATCATAGTAGATGGCAATCGATTCAAACCTTTAAATCAAATTCCATACACAACCATAGTAAAAGGAGACAGTAAATATTTGAGTATCGCTGCGGCTTCGGTCTTAGCCAAAACCTATCGCGACGAGTATATGGATAAAATACATGAAGAGTTTCCCATGTACAATTGGAAAAAGAATAAAGGATACCCAACAGCCGAACACCGAGAAGCCATTAAAAAATACGGCACCACCAAATACCATCGAATGTCTTTTCGATTATTGCCAGAACAGCTAAAATTGGAATTTTAAACAAACGCAGCTTCAAAAAGTACCGAAAAGTGTTTCAGAATTTTAGCCTTCACTTCTTGCTCGTCTACTTTTTGTCCGAGTTCAACATGCATAGAAGTAACCGCTTTACCGCGAATACCACAAGGAATAATGTTATCAAAATAACCCAAATCAGCATTGACATTTAATGCAAAACCATGCATAGTAACCCAACGACTGGCTCGTACGCCCATAGCACAAATTTTTCGAGCAAAAGGCGTTCCTACATCCAACCAAACACCGGTTTCTCCTTCGCTTCTTGTACCTATTATATTATATTCGGCTAAAGTGAGTATAATCACTTCCTCCAACAACCTTAAATACTTGTGAATATCGGTAAAAAAGTTTTCCAAATCCAATATCGGATAGCCAACAATTTGTCCGGGACCGTGATAAGTAATGTCGCCGCCTCGGTTGATTTTATAAAAAGTAGCGCCTTTGGCGACCAACTGTTTTTCGGACAATAATAAATTGGAAATATCTCCACTTTTTCCAAGTGTATAAACATGAGGATGTTCTACAAATAAAAAAAAGTTCGGAGTAACCAATTGCGGATTGTTTCGTTTCTCCAACTTAACATCCACGATTTCTTTAAACAAGGTTTCTTGATAATCCCACGTTTCTTTGTAGTCTTTGTTCCCTAAGTCGCGTAATTGTATATTTTTATTCATTTTTTATTTGGAAAACGCAAAGTTACAAAGTTTACAAGTTAACTCGACGTTAATCTTTTAGCCCCGATTGCAGTGAAAATCCTTTTGTTTGTAGCTAAGTCCTTCTATTTTGCAAAGGGCGACCAAACAAAAGATTGAAACGAAAAGCGGGAAAACGGACTCCCGAATAAGCCCGAGCGCTTTGCTCAAAAACAAAAAAATTGAAACGGCCAAGCTTTGATACTTTAGCACTTATCGTTATCTTTGCGGGCTTAAAAACCTTTGTATATGCAACTTTCGGAACAAGAAATTATCAGAAGAGAAAAACTTCAAGCCCTTCGCGACTTAGGCATTAACCCTTATCCTGCGGATTTATTCCCGGTAGACCACACGTCTAAACAGGTTAAGGAAACTTTTGAAGAAGGTAAGAAGGTAGTAGTTGCCGGAAGATTGATGAGCATACGCGACCAAGGAAAAGCGGCTTTTGTGGAATTACAAGACAGTGAAGGCCGCATTCAATTGTATTTTAACCGCGACGTAATTTGTCCGGGTGAAGACAAAACAAAATACAATCAAGTTTTTAGAAAACTAACCGACTTGGGCGACTTTATTGGTGTGGAAGGCGAATTGTTTTTGACTAAAGTAGGCGAAAAAACTATTCATGTAAACAATTTTACCTTTTTGAGTAAAACTTTGCGACCACTACCATTACCAAAAATGGACGACGAAGGTCACGTGTTCGACGCTTTTACCGATCCGGAATTGCGTTACCGTATGCGTTATGTAGATTTAGTAGTAAATCCGCAAGTGAAAGAAGTGTTCCTCAAAAGAACCAAGTTGTTCAATGCGATGCGAAGCTTTTTCAACACAGCCGGTTATATGGAAGTGGAAACACCGGTATTGCAATCGATTGCCGGTGGTGCAGCAGCACGTCCGTTTATCACTCACCACAATAGTCTAGACATTCCTTTATACATGAGAATTGCCAACGAATTGTATCTGAAAAGATTGATTGTAGGCGGTTTTGACGGGGTTTATGAATTTTCAAAAAACTTCCGAAACGAAGGAATGGATCGCACGCACAATCCGGAGTTCACCGCTATGGAAATCTATGTAGCCTACAAAGATTACAACTGGATGATGGCATTCACGGAGCAGTTATTGGAATATTGCGCACTGCAAGTAAACGGCACAACCGAAACGACTTTTGGCGAACACAAAGTAGATTTCAAAGCACCTTACGCTCGTGTTACGATGACGGATGCCATCAAACAATTTACCGGTTTTGACATTTCCGGCAAAAGTGAATCAGAGTTATTTGAAGCCGCTAAAAATATGGGCATCGAAGTAGATGAAACGATGGGTAAAGGCAAATTAATCGATGAGATTTTCGGCGCTAAGTGTGAAGGCAACTTTATTCAGCCGACATTCATCACGGATTACCCTAAAGAAATGTCGCCTTTATGCAAAGAACACCGCGACAATCCGGAGTTGACCGAACGTTTTGAGTTGATGGTATGTGGAAAAGAAATCGCCAATGCTTATTCGGAATTGAATGATCCGATTGACCAAAGAGAGCGTTTTGAAGCCCAATTGAAATTGGCCGAGCGCGGCGACGATGAAGCGACACAATTTATTGACCATGATTTCTTGAGAGCGTTAGAATACGGCATGCCGCCAACCTCAGGATTAGGTATTGGGATGGACCGTTTGATTATGTTCTTAACCAACAACCAATCGATACAAGAAGTATTGTTCTTCCCGCAAATGCGTCCGGAGAAAAAACAATTAGAATTGACTGAAGAAGAGAAAATTATTATTGGTTTATTAAAAGCCGAAAACAATCAAGCCTTGAGTGCTTTAAAAGAGAAATCACAACTCAGCGGCAAAAAATGGGACGCCGCTATGAAAGGATTAGCCAAACACGGCTTAACCAAAGTGGTGGTTGACGGCGACAACAAAACCGTAGTTTTAAACTAAATACAGAAGAGCTCATTTGAGCTCTTTTTTTATAAAATTTTGTTAGCCCTTAAACCTTATCCCAAGTTACAAGTCAAAAGCACATAATTCTAATATGTAACAAAGATGAAAAAATTATTTTTAGCCCTTTTATTGTTAGTTGGCATAACCACTTGGGCACAAGGAAAAAGAGAAAGAAGACCGGAAGGCGACCGTTTGACTAAAGAAGAAAAAGTCGATATTCAAGTAAAACGTATGACGAAAGACTTGGATTTGAACGAAAAGCAAGCCAAGGAGGTTCGCACTTTAGTGACCAAAGAAGTTGAAAAAAGAGAAGCCAAAAGAGCCGAAATGACCGAGGAGAAAAAGATTAAAAGAGAAGCGATGAAAACCGAAATGAAAGAAGCACAAGCAGCTCACAGTGCAGAAATGAAAAAAATTCTGACTCCGGAACAATATGCCAAATGGGAAAAATTGCGCGAGGAACGTAAAGATAAACTCAAAGAGCGAATGGCCGAAAGAAGAGGTAAAGGAAAACCAACTCCAGAAGAATAACTAAAATAAATTTTGAAGTTTCAACAAAATAATTTAGTTTTGAAGCTATTATTCTTCTAAACAACTAAAACAATGAAAAAATTTATTGCTGCTTTAACCTTACTGTTAGCTTTTACGATAAGTGCAAACGCCCAAGAGAAAAAAGAATTGACCTCTGCTGAAAAAGCAAAAAAAGAAGCCTTGGCTTTATCACAGTATCTTGGTTTGAACGAAACGCAAACGGCTGATTTCGAAAGATTATTTGAACAAAAGCACAGAACGCTTGAAGACAAAACCTTATCTCAAGAAAGAAGAGCGGAAGTATCAAGAATCATTGAAATGAAAATATCAGCAACTATCACTGATGATCAAATGACCAAATTGAGACAGAATAAAGAGTTATTCAAAGAATTGATCACCAACTAATCAGTATTGATTTAATATAAAAAAACCTCTCACAACTGAGAGGTTTTTTATTTATAAGGTCTTTGCTACTTTGTTAACCGCTTCTATCGTAAAATCTAAATCTTCGTACGTTAGCGCATCGGTTATAAACCAAGTTTCATAGGCAGAAGGCGCTATGTAAACTCCTTCATGCAGCATCCCGTGGAAAAACTTTTTAAAAGTATCATTATCACCGTTTTTAGCTGTTTGAAAATCAACTACCGGATTAGCGTCAAAATGAACAGAAATCATAGAACCTACTCTGTTAATCGTAAAAACGATATTGTTTGCTTTCAACACTTTTTCAATGCCTTGATGCAAATAAGCCGTTTTAGCCTCTAATCTATCGTAGATAGCGACATCACTGTTCAAGGCTTGTAACATAGCATAACCGGCAGCCATAGCCAAAGGATTTCCCGAAAGTGTTCCGGCTTGATAAACCGGTCCTAAAGGCGCTAAAAAGTTCATAATTTCCTCGCGAGCCGCAAAAGCACCAACCGGCAATCCACCACCAATAACTTTTCCGAAACAAGCAATATCAGCATTAACACCATACAACTCTTGCGCACCGCCTTTAGCTAAACGGAAACCGGTCATCACTTCATCGAAAATCAACAAAGCGTTGTGGTTATGACACACTTCTTTCAGGGCTTGTAAAAATCCTTCTTTAGGTGGCACACAACCCATATTTCCTGCTACAGGCTCAATAATAACAGCCGCAATTTCGTTAGGATTGGCTTCAAACAATGCTTTCACATTCTCGATATCATTGTAATGTGCCAGTAAAGTATCTTTAGCAGTACCTTGAGTTACACCGGGACTGTTAGGCACTCCGAACGTACTCAAACCACTACCGGCAGCAATCAGGAAAGAATCGGAATGACCGTGATAGCAACCTGAAAACTTAATTATTTTATCTTTTTTGGTATAACCTCTGGCCAATCGAATGGCGCTCATACAGGCTTCGGTCCCCGAATTTACAAAACGAATCTTATCGATATTCGGCACCATAGCAATGGCCAATTCGGCTATCTTGGTTTCCAATTCGGTCGGCATTCCGAAAGAAGTACCTTTTTTTGCTTTTTCAATCACTGCATCTACAACAGGTTGATAAGCGTGACCTAAAATCATCGGCCCCCACGAATTGATATAATCAATCAAACGATTATCATCTTCATCATACAAATAGGCACCTTTGGCACTTTTAGCAAAAAGAGGCGTTCCTCCTACTCCTTTGAAAGCCCTTACCGGAGAGTTAACTCCGCCCGGTATAACTTTTTCAGCTTCAGCAAACAGCTGACTGCTTCTTTGATATATCATAATAAATCTAAAATTATAAAGCTATTTTACAATAATGGTTTGCCCTAACGATAAGGTGTTGTCCACCATATTATTCTTTCTTTTAAGCTCTTCGACTGTAATATTAAATCGCTTAGAAATAGAATACAAAGTATCGCCTTTGACTACGGTATATTTTTGGGAGTCATCCGTATAACTGATTTCCTTTTGAGGAACAACAGCCACATAATCATTCCCTAATACCTCTGCATCATATTTACTCAATTGATAACGTTCAATCAAACCAATCAGTTTTTCCGGATATTTAGGATCGGTAGCATAACCCGCTGCTTTTAAACCTCGAGCCCAAGCTGCGTAATCGTCTTTTCCCAACTGGAATAATGAAGCATATCTCGGTCGACTGGTTAAAAAATAAGAGTGGTCTTTAAAAGAACCACTAGGTTCCTCATATTTACGAAAACATTCGTTTTCTGCATCATCGGTATAGCGGATACTCGGCCCTGTCCACTCTTTGTGGCATTTAATCCCGAAATGATTGTTGGCTTGCACACTCAACGGCCCTGTTCCGGCACCCGATTCTAAGATCGCCTGACCCAACGTAATACTGGCCGGAATTCCGGTATTCACCATATTCTCCTTGGCTATATTTTTGTATTTTTCGATGTAAGCCAAAACCATTTCGGTAGTTACTTTTACCCGCGTTGTTGCTTCCAAAATTTCTGAAGAAGCAGTATTAGTAGCCGGATTCGATGTTGATTTTTGGGTCGTAACACCGCCGCTTTTTGCAGTTGCCGGTCGGTAAATAGGTTTTTTAACCCTTTGCACTACCGGTTCACTTGTTTTTGGCTGATTGGATTTTGAGGTCCTAACCACAGACTGACTGGTATTACAAGCTGCCATCAAAAGGACAAGCCCAACTAAAAAAAGTTTCTTACTCATAGAATTATTTCGATTTGGTTTTTCTGTTTTAACAAAACATTCATTCCGGCAATTCCCTGCAAACCTCCGGTGTGAATCATCAGTATTTTGGAGCCTTTCGGAAATTTCTTTTTTTCGATTAAATCAAAAACTCCGAAAGCCATTTTACCGGTATAAATAGGATCCAAAGGCACTTGAAATTTTTGATAAAAATTATTGATAAATTCAATCAGTTCCTTGGTCACTTTGGCATAACCTCCAAAATGATAATCGGTTACCAATTGCCAATTGGATTGAGTTACAAACTTACAAATATCTTCGCTTAAAAAATCGCCTTTGAGCGCCGGAAATCCTAAAACTTGTTGACTAACTTTTGAACTGTTAATAATACCTGAAATAGTCCCACCGGTCCCAACAGCGCAACAGATGAAATCAAAATCAGCATCGATTTCCTCTAAAATCTCTTCACATCCTTTGACTGCTAAGTTGTTAGTACCGCCTTCGGGCAACAGAAAAAAATCTCCAAACTGTTCCTTTAGTCTTTGCAAAAACGCTTCTTCATTCTTTTTTCGATAATCTTCTCTTGAAACGAAGTCAAAAACCATTCCGAATTCACAGGCTTTATTGAGAGTTGGATTGCTTGACACTTTGTCCCGAAGCTCTTCTCCGCGAATAATTCCAATCGTTTTCATGCCGTTTTCTTTACCGGCAGAGGCTACGGCTAGTATATGATTAGAAAAAGCACCACCAAAAGTTAACAAAGTAGAATAATTGTCGTCTTTGGCCTTTTGCAAGTTGTAGTAAAGTTTTCGGAATTTATTACCGGAAACATGAGGATGCAACAAATCCTCTCGCTTTATATAAAGCGAATAATCGTCAGTTTCCAGAGGTATTTTTTGATTGTAACTTTTCAAAAAATGTCTTTTGGCAAAGGTACAAATCGATTTGTTTTCATCACTCAAAGATGGATTATAATTACTTTCTGATGAAGTTAGCATTGGCGAAGATTTATTAATTCATTATTGAATTTAACAAAACTTGTTGTTTGCCTACAAAAACAAAGCAATTAACACAAACTAAAAATTGTGAATAACTTGAAACAACTGTTAAAAAAAGAATTATAAAAACCAATATCTTTCAACAAATCAAACATTTAATTGAACGTTTGGCAACAATAATAAAGATTTGAAAACCTAAAAAACAAACTTTACGTACTTAACCTTGGCTTTCAACGTTGAATTTTACTTTTAACCGTTATTTTTTTTTCTAAACTTTATAATATATTATTTTTATTACACTTTTTATAATTTTCAAAAAAGATTGTTATTGTTTTAACTCTTTTTATAAATAGTAAACAATTTATGATAAAAAAATTACCCCAAAAAGACCTAGTTTTTAAATACCGCAAAACCAAAAAGGCTTTACAATTAACTTTTTTAATGGTATTGTTCATTTTGTTAGGTAATTCTTCTACCTATGGACAATGTTTAAACTATGAAGTTTACGAAAGTTTTAACGGCTCCTCTATCCCAACATCCGGCGGAACTTGGGCTCAAACTTCTATTACTTTTGGCACTACTTTCCCAAGAACCGGGGACAATAGTATCGTTTTCAATGCCGCTAATGATGCCATTCGTACACCCTTAATTACTAACCCTGGTATTTTTTCATTTTGGTACAGAAGAAACAATAACACAACAGCACACTCATTTGCCATTCAAACCTCTCCCAATGGAACTACATGGACCACAAGAGGCACAACCACCACACCAACAGATACTTACCAACAATACACACTTGACGTCGGTGCTTTGGGGCTCACTAACATTTATATAAGAATATTGGACACAAGAGCATCCGGTACTCACAATCGTATTGTAGACGATATTTCTTGGACCTCAACAGTGGCCGCTAATAACACTGTAATTCCATCCTTAGCAAATTGCTCTCAAATGATTGCTTGTGGTACAACTTACACTTTTACAGATGCAGGAAGTCAAAGCGACTTTTACAATAGCTCCACAGATTACACCATCACTTTTACCCCTTCGGTAGCGACAAACAAAATCCAAATGGTTTTTAGTGCTTTCAGCACAGAAAACAATTATGACGGAATGGTTATCTACAATGGACCAAACACTTCCTCTCCGATAATTGCATCCGCTTTGCCGGCAGGAACAGACCCCGTGAATTGTCCGGCGGGTTCTTATTATGGAAACACAAGTCCCGGCACAATTATCTCTACTGATGCTTCCGGTGCCATAACCATACGCTTTCGCTCAGACGGAACCACCAATCTTGCCGGATGGTTAGCCAGCGTTAGTTGTATTTCCATACCCAACTGTGTTGCTCCGACAAGCCAGGCCAGCGCCTTCACATTAGGAACGTCAACCTCAAGCTCATTACCGGCCACATTCAGCGGCACAGCCAACGGCTATTTAGTGATTCGTTCAACCAGTAGTACCCCACCAAGTCAACCGGTTAACGGCACTACTTACTCCGCTGCAAACATTGCAACTTTGGGAAGTGGTTTGACATTTGTTCAAAGCAGTGCTGCTACTGCTATAACAGGAACCGGACTCAACGGAAACACACAATACTACTATTACATCTATGCTTTCAACAATGCAAGTTGTTCCGGAGGCCCGGTTTATAATTCAAACGGACCATTGATTGGAAATGGCACAACTTGTCCTGCCGTTCCCAATTCCGTAACCACTTCAGGTGTTACTACCAATAGCTTTACACTCAACTGGGCTTACCCAACAGGAGGTACGTCGGCTGCCATATCCTACACCATCCAAATCACTACAGATGCAGGATACACAAGTAATATTCCCGGCTCCCCGTTTACAATATCAGCCCCTACAACTAGTTTCAATGTCACCGGACTCTCCGTAGGTTCCACTTATTATTATCGAATATTAGCCGGCAACGGATGCAACAGCAGTTATGTAACCGGCAGTATTTTAATACCGATAGCTAATGATAATTGTATTGGTGCCATTCCACTAACCGTTAATGCAAATACCTCGTGTTCATCAGCAACAACAGGCAGTACAGTGGGCGCAACTCAGTCGCAAGCTGGTTGTGTTGGTACTGCAGATGATGACGTTTGGTATAGTTTCGTAGCCACTTCAACTTCTCATATAGTAACAGCAACCCCTAACACAATTTCTGATATCGTTTTACAAGTTTTTAGTGGAAGTTGCGGTAGTTTAACTAGCTTAGGATGTACCGACGCTACCATTTCTACACCTGAAACTACTACATTAACCGGCTTAACTCCGGGCAATACTTACTACGTTAGAATATACAGTTATGGAAGCGGCTCAGGACAAGGAAGTTTTTCATTGTGCATTACCACTCTAACGCCTTGTACAACACCAATCGCTCAAGCATCCGGCTTAGTTATTGGCACTGTAACTTCAAGCGATATTCCGGCTACTTTTACAGGTACTGCTGACAGCTATTTGGTTATCCGATCAACCTCCAGTACTCCACCGTCTCAACCTGTGAATGGTGTTGTTTATTCAGCTGCCAATATTGCTACATTAGGAGCAGGACTAACATTTGTCCAAACCGGAAATTCAACATCTATTACCGGCTCCGGTCTTAACGGCAACACCCAATACTACTACTTTATTTACGCTTACAACAACACCAATTGTTCAGGCGGACCAATGTATAACACTAGTGGTCCATTAAGTGGCAACGCTGTTACTTGCCCGGCAGCTCCAAACCCGGTAACAATAACCGGAACAACAACCAGTAGCTTTACACTAAATTGGACGACCCCAACAGGCGGTGGATTTGCTCCAATATCATATAGTATTCAAATTACAACGGATACCGGTTACACCAGCAATATCCCGGGCTCTCCTTTTTCATTATCCGCTCCAACAACCAGTTTGAATGTTACGGGATTGAATCCTAGTACAACTTACTACTACAGAATACTGGCCAATAACGGATGTAATAGCCCGTATAGCACCGGTAATGCTTCTACAACTCTTACCAATGACAATTGTAGCACCGCCATCCCACTGAGTATTTCTTCTTCCTGCAATTACACATATTACACGAATGCAGGCGCTACTGCTAGTGCAGGTGTACCTGCTCCTGGTTGCGCGAGTTACTCCGGAGGAGATGTTTGGTTCAGCGTAGTAGTTCCTGCAAATGGCATTATAGAAATTGACACTGACGATTCGGTTATGACTGATAGCGGTATGGCAATTTACAGTGGCTCATGCGGCTCTTTAACGCTGATAGAGTGTGACGACGATGACAGTGCCAACGGATTAATGTCTTATATATTCAGATCAGGCTTAACTCCGGGAAGCACTATTTTCATTAGACTTTGGGAGTATGGAAATGATAACAACGGTAGTTTCGGAATATGTGTTTCAAGCCCTGTCCCTCCAGTTAATGATAATCCTTGTGGCGCAATAGATTTAAACGTTAACACAAGTTGTAGTTTTCAAACATTTTCAACCTCCGGTGCTACTAACACTACAGCGGTAACTGCACCAATTTGCGGTAGTTATGCTGGTGGAGATGTTTGGTTCAGCGCAATGGTACCAAGCAATGGAATTGTTAGAATTGATACTAATTCAAACACTATTACCGACGGAAGTATGGCAGTTTACAGCGGAAATTGTGGCTCTTTAACTCTTTTGCAATGTGATACAGACAGCAGCACTAATGGATTAATGCCTTATTTAAATTTGACCGGATTAACCCCGGGAACAACAATCTTTATTCGTTTTTGGGAAAGTGGCAACGATGTTTTCGGCACTTTTTCAATCTGTCTTTCTACCGATTGCACTTCAGGTAACGGCGCAGGTAATACATCAATCTCTTGCCCTAATATTCTGGCCGGAGGATTAGACTTGAATGGCGCTGACCCTTCTCCGGTTACTTGCGGTTCATCAAGCTGCACTACCATAGAAGCAGAATATTTACAACTGGGAACCACCTCCAACTATACTGTTGAAAATATCGTCTATAATCCACCATACCAATTCAACTGTTTGGCCAACCCAGTTAGTGTTAATGTGGATGATGTTTGGTCTCCAGTGGTCAACCTTCCTTTTAATTTCTGCTTTTACGGTACTAACTACAATCAGTGTGTAATTGGTTCTAATGGTGTTTTAACTTTTAACACTAGTTATGCCGGCACCGCCTCAGGCTATGCTTTTAACGACAATCTTCCAAACAACACCGATGATCAGTTGGTTGGCAATGCTATTTTTGGGGTATTCCACGATATTGACCCAAGCGAAGGTGGTGAAGTTGGATGGGAATTGGTTACTTTGAATACCGGATGTAGAGCTTTAGTCGCTTCTTGGTATAATGTACCTATGTTCTCCGACAATTCTATTTTATACACCGGCATGATGGTTTTATATGAAGACACTAACATCATCGAGGTTTATGTTAAAGAGAAAAAAATAGACAACAACAATGTTTCTCCATGGAATAGTGGGAATGCCATTATCGGCTTACAAGATGGCACACGTACACAAGCAGTAGTTGCCCCTAACCGCAATGGTTTGAGCAACAATTGGACTGCCACGAATGAAGCTTGGAGATTTGTTCCGTCTGGCACATCCATAACGTCTATCAAATGGTTCGAAGGCGCAGGCACATCAGGAACCGTAATTGGCAACACAGACACTATAAGCGTATGCCCGGCTTCAACCACTACTTACACCGCTGAAGTAACTTACAATATGTGTAACGGTGGCATCGTAAAATTAGTAGACCAAACAACTGTAGTGGTATCAAACTCAAAAATCTGGAATGGTTCAGTAGACAACGATTGGAACAAAAGCAACAATTGGACTCCAAGTGGCATTCCAAACAATGCTGATTGCGTAAAAATTCCTGCAACTGCTAACAATCCTGTTATTTCAGGAACCAACTATGTAGGTTATGCCGGTTCATTATTAGTGTATAACGGCGCCACATTAACCATCAACTCTAATAATGCTATCTCCGTTACTGATTGGGTAAATGTTGAAAGCGGCGGTACTTTTTTAATCAACAACAACGCCAGCTTAGTCCAAATTAACAATACAACCAATATCGGAAACATCATTTACAAGAGAAATGCCAGCATCCGAAAACTGGATTATGTGTATTGGTCGTCTCCTGTGGCAAATTATACTGTTAATAATATCGCATCTCCATTATCTTTTGCTACTATTTTCAAATGGAATACTACAGTAGCAAACTCAAATGGCGGTCAAGGCAATTGGAATCCTGCCTCGGGCGACATCATGATTACCGGCAAAGGATATATAGCCAGCGCTCCAAATAGTTTCAGTAGTACCACTAATACAACTTTTTACGGAAGCTTTACCGGAGTTCCTAATAATGGTCCTATATCAATAGGTATTTCCAGAGGAAGTGACACCAATACAGCCTACCACGTAGGACTTAACGGTACAGAAATCAACAATTACAGTGACAATTGGAATTTACTCGGTAACCCATATCCTTCTGCCATCCGCGCCAGTCAATTTTTATTAGACAACAACGCGAAAATCATGGGGAATGTGAGACTATGGACGCATGGTACATTACCTAGCAACATCTCGAGTCCGTTCTATGGCTCTTTTGTTTACAACTATAGTCCGGGAGATTATTTAACCTACAACTTCACCGGAACCAGTTGTTGTCCGGCAGCAGGAGCCGACTTGTTTATTGGGTCCGGACAAGGTTTCTTTGTTCAAATGGTTGACGGTCCGGCAGCCTCAGACAACGTGACTTTTAACAACACCCTGAGAAGTACAAGTTACACCAACAGTAACTTTTACAGATTGGCCAATTCCAATAGCGCCGAAAGTTACGTTGACAGTATGGAAAGAAACAGAATTTGGCTAGATATCGTAAACAGCTCCAGTCGCTCAGACAGAACTTTATTCGGTTACATCCAAGATGCTACTATGGCCGAAGACAGCTTCTTCGATTGCTTGACACAAAACACCGGTGATTTAAGAATCTACTCGTTGATTAACGATAAAAAATACATCATCCAAGGCCGAGCTTTACCTTTCGATATAAACGATGAAGTTCCGATAGGCGTTAATGTGCCAACCACCGGAAATTATAGTATCGGACTGGCCGGAATAGACGGATTATTCAACGAACAAAACATCTATTTAAAAGACCTTTTGCTCAACACTACTCACGATTTGAAATCGGCACCTTACCAATTCACCGCTAATGCCGGAAATTATAACGACCGATTCCGTGTGGTATATTTGACTTCTACATTGGGCAATACCGACTTAGATTACAACAACGAAATTAAAGTCATTACCAACGAATCACTTAGCGTGAGCTCAAGCCATCAAATCATGCAGTCGGTAATTGTTTACAACGTACTCGGACAAGAAATAGACCGTTACGAAAATGCCAATAGCAATTTGCTAACGTTATCCAACGTTAGAAAAAACAACACTACTTTGCTACTAAAAATAAAACTCGACAATGGTATTACTACCGTCAGAAAAGTAATTTACTAACCAAAATACTTTAAAAACTTCCAAAAAGACCTTTGCTTTAAATAGTGAAGGTCTTTTTCGTTAGCATATGCTTCTCGCTCAAACGAAATGGCACGATACGCCCTTTTGGCATCTTGTTCCTTCGAAAAATGCCATAAAAACGCTAAAGCATACCATACAAAAAAAGGCAAAATCAACAACTCCAATTGCTGGCGCAAATGGATCTTCTCATGATTCAACAATACCGCATCCGCAACACTCTCCCGCTGCTTCAAAAACACAAACGGGAAAACCGTCAATCCTCTATACCCTTTCGGCACTAAATATTTCGAAACGATGAGTATCATTACTTATAAACTCTTTAAATTTGCGACTATGAACGAGCAAAATAAGGAAAATAAATTAATCGAAGGCGAAGACTATTACCTCACGCCCGAAGGTTATAAAGTTTTCACCGAAAAATACCACTTAAAACGCGGCTATTGCTGCAAAAGTGGTTGCCGTCATTGTCCGTACGGATTTGATAAAAAAACAGGAATAATAAAAAAATAATTTGGGCGTTACCACAAGGGTCGGGCTTTCCGTTGCAATCTTTTTAAAGAGGATTTGTCTTCTACGAAGACCAATCCTTAAAAAGGATTTCCACTCCAATCCCTAACGCTTCAGTCAAAAACAACAAACAACATATAACAAACAACTTACAACCAAAATGACTTTTCAAGAACAAATACTTCAAGGAATTCCGGCCGTTTTACCACAGCCGAAAGCTTATGAACCACAAATCAATCACGCGCCAAAACGCAAAGAAATACTAACCGAAGAGGAAAAGAAATTAGCCTTAAGAAATGCATTACGCTATTTCGAACCGCAACATCATGCTGCGCTAATTCCGGAGTTTAAAGCTGAGTTAGAAACCTATGGCCGGATTTACATGTACCGCTTTCGTCCGGATTACCGCATGTATGCCCGTCCTATATCTGAATATCCCGGAAAATGCGAACAAGCCAAAGCCATCATGCTCATGATTCAAAATAATTTGGATTATGCCGTAGCGCAACATCCGCACGAGTTAATCACTTATGGCGGTAACGGTGCAGTTTTCCAAAATTGGGCCCAATACTTACTCACCATGAAATACTTGGCCGAAATGACAGAAGAACAAACTTTAGTCATGTATTCCGGTCACCCTATGGGCTTGTTCCCATCGCATCCGGATGCACCGAGAGTCGTAGTTACTAACGGTATGGTCATCCCAAATTACTCCAAACCCGACGATTGGGAAAAAATGAATGCCTTAGGCGTTTCCCAATACGGACAAATGACTGCGGGCAGTTATATGTACATTGGACCACAAGGCATCGTTCACGGAACAACTATCACGGTTCTGAACGGTTTCCGAAAAATCAAAAAATCTCCCAAAGGCGGTTTATTCGTAACCTCAGGTCTTGGCGGAATGAGTGGTGCCCAACCTAAAGCCGGAAACATTGCCGGTTGTGTAACGGTTTGTGCCGAAGTAAATCCTAAAATTACGCATATCCGTCATTCACAAGGCTGGATCAATGAAGTTATAGATAATATAGACGAACTGGTTCCGAGAGTAAAAAAAGCACTCGAAAACCAAGAAGTTGTTTCCATCGCTTACCTCGGAAATGTGGTAGACGTATGGGAACGCTTTGACCAAGAAAATTTACACATCGATTTAGGTTCTGATCAAACTTCATTGCACAATCCTTGGGCCGGCGGCTACTACCCTATCGGTTACACTTTTGAAGAATCAAATGAGTTAATGGCAAACCAACCTGAAAAGTTCCGCGAAGAAGTCCAAAAGACTTTGCGTCGTCATGCCGCTGCTATTAACAAACATACGGCAAAAGGAACCTACTTCTTTGACTATGGCAACGCCTTTTTATTAGAGTCATCCCGTGCCGGAGCCGATGTAATGAACGACCATCCTACTTTGGGCAGAGAATTCAAATACCCGAGTTACGTACAAGATATTATGGGCCCGATGTGTTTTGACTACGGATTTGGCCCTTTCCGTTGGGTTTGCGCCTCCGGAGATCCGGAAGATTTGGCCAAAACCGATCAAATTGCCTGTGAAGTGTTAGAGGAAATGATGAAAACCGCACCCGAAGAAATCCAACAACAAATGGCCGATAACATCCAATGGATCAAAGGTGCTCAAGAAAATAAATTGGTTGTAGGTTCGCAAGCACGTATTTTGTATGCAGATGCCGAAGGACGTATCAAAATTGCCGAAGCTTTCAACCAAGCTATCGCCCGTGGCGAAATCGGATATGTGATATTAGGCCGTGACCACCACGATGTTTCAGGCACAGATTCGCCTTACCGCGAAACCTCAAACATCTATGACGGCTCTCGTTTTACTGCTGATATGGCTATTCACAATGTGATTGGTGACAGTTTCCGTGGCGCCACTTGGGTGTCCATTCATAACGGCGGAGGTGTCGGTTGGGGCGAGGTAATTAACGGCGGATTTGGTATGGTTCTTGATGGTTCAAAAGCAGCATCAAGACGCTTAGAATCAATGCTTTTTTGGGATGTTAACAACGGAATCTCACGAAGAAGTTGGGCCAGAAATGAAGGTGCTGTTTTCGCTATCAAAAGAGCTATGGAAACGCAACCTTTGTTGAAAGTTACCATCCCTAATGTAGTTGATGACGGATTGTTAGATTTTTAAGATTATTAGACTGACTTAGACTAAATAATCCTTGTAAGTTAATTCAAAATCTGACGATCTAAGAAGTCTAACAATCAAAAAAAATGACATATGAAAACAACTAAAATTTTACCGTTTCTACTACTGTTAGTATTTGCTTCTTGTAGTTCGGTTAGAGTGTATTCTGACTATGACAAACAAGTCGATTTTACACCTTACAAGACTTATGCCTTCCACAAGAACGGCATAGACAAAGCCGAGATATCAGATTTAGATAAAAAGCGTATTTTACACGCCATAGATGAAACTATGAGTGCTAAAGGATTTACCAAAAGTGACAATCCCGATTTGTTGATTTCCTTCTTTACCAAAGAAAGAGAAGAAGTCAATGTCAACCAATTCAATGCCGGCTGGGGTTACGGTTGGGGTTGGGGTTGGAATCCGTTCTTATGGGGCGGCAATACTATGGTAACCCGTCATACTGAAGGTTCATTGTACATCGACATTATTGACGCCAAGAAAAAAGAATTAATTTGGCAAGGTGAAGGCGAAGGCGTGTTAACCAAAGACCGTGACAAAAAAGAAGCCCTGATTAAAGAATTTGTGTCCAAAATTCTGGAACAATATCCACCACAGAAGAAGTAAAGAGTAAAAAAACCGCAATAGAAAAATATTGCGGTTTTTTTTTAGCTGATGCCCTAGCCCGGATGGAAACGGCATCCTTTTACAGCTGTTAGGTTTAAAAAACCTGACAGCTGTAAAAGATATAGTGGACAGCCGGAAACGAGCTCCTAAAGAGCGAACTGGCGAAGCAAAAAGCTCCTTCCATCCGTTGCACTCTTGATGAACGTTTGTTTTTTTATGATTTTTATCACAGTTGTTTTGGCTAAGATTTGTAAATTTACGAACACAACAAAACACTCTATATGGAAGCGCATTTTGAAAGCAACCCTTTGATTGACAGGCTACCAAAGCATCTAAAACAGTTTATCAAACCGCAAGATTACAACGATTATACGCCTATAAATCAGGCCGTGTGGCGTTATGTGATGCGCAAAAATGTGGATTATCTTTCAAAAGTAGCACACGAATCTTACTTGGACGGATTGCAAAAAACCGGTCTGGAAGTGGATTCTATTCCGAACATGTACGGCATGAACCGCATTTTAAAAGAAATTGGTTGGGCTGCCGTGGCTGTAGATGGTTTTATTCCGCCGAATGCTTTTATGGAATTCCAAGCGTATAACGTTTTGGTAATTGCTTCCGATATCCGACAATTAGAACATATTGAATACACACCTGCTCCGGATATCATACACGAAGGTGCAGGCCACGCGCCTATTATTGCCAATCCGGAATATGCTGAATATTTGCGACGTTTTGGGGAAATTGGCTGTAAAGCGATTTCGTCTTCGCGCGATTACGAATTGTATGAAGCGATTCGTTTGTTATCGATTTTAAAAGAAGCGGAAGACACTCCGGAAGCCGAAATTAAAAAAGCTGAAGATCAAGTAGACTTTTTGCAAAATAATATGGGCGAACTTTCGGAAATGTCCAGAATCCGAAACCTACACTGGTGGACAGTGGAATATGGTTTAATCGGAACAATAGACAATCCGAAAATTTATGGCGCAGGCTTGCTTTCCTCTATAGGTGAAAGCGCTTGGTGTATGACAGATAACGTTAAAAAAATCCCTTACGATATCTCGGCTGCTGATCAAAGTTTTGACATTACCAAACCGCAACCGCAACTGTATGTAACCCCCGATTTTGCGCATTTGAGCTTGGTTTTGGAAGAATTTGCCAACACTATGGCTTTGCGTACAGGAGGTTTATCAGGCGTTAAAAAACTGATTGATTCCAAGGCTTTGGGCACTATTGAATTGAGCACAGGGATTCAAATTTCCGGGGTATTTACCAACGTGATTGAACACGAAGGAAAGCCGGTTTATGTGCAAACTACGGGTAAAACGGCCTTGTCTTACCGCGAAAAAGAATTGGTAGGTCACGGAACCGCATACCACGCTGAAGGATTTGGTTCTCCAATCGGAAAACTAAAAGGCATTAACTTAGCCATTGAAGACATGAGTCCGCGTGACTTAAGAGCTTACGACATTTACGAGGCGGAAAAAGTTACCTTAGAATTTGAAGGCAATATCAAAGTAACCGGAGAAATCATTACCGGTTCCCGAAATCTGCAAGGAGAAATTATCATTATCAGTTTTAAAAACTGCACAGTAACCCACAACGAAACCGTACTCTTTTTACCGGAATGGGGAACATACGATATGGCAGTAGGTAAAAAAGTTATATCCGTTTTTTCCGGTCCGGCCGATGTGAACAGTTTTGACATGATTAACCATGTGCCTTCTTCGCAAACTATCAAAGCCAAAAAATCAGCAGAGCGCGAAGAATTAGAAGGTTTATACCTCAACGTACGAAACATACGTGATGGCAAACCGGCAGTCATTTCACTAGAAAAAACGTTCGAATTGGTCAAAGACAAACATCCGAAAGACTGGTTATTGTCTGTAGAAATTGCCGAATTATGCGACAAAACGAACAATACTGCTTTATTACATGATGTTTTGGTGCATTTGGAAAAAGTGAAACAAAGTCGCCCCGAGATAGCTCATTTAATTTCAGGCGGACTAGGATTGTTTCTGGAAAAAGTAAGTTTACAACACTAGTGTAACCTTTGTTACTGCCAACTAAAGTCGACGAAAATATCTTTGCTGAAAAAATTTGAATTATGGGACTATTAGACATGTTAGGTTTAGGCGGCAAATCAGAAAGCATTAAAGATTTTGTAACGAAAGGCGCTGTGATTATTGATGTAAGAACCATTGGCGAATTCCGCGAAGGACACATTAAAAGTTCAAAGAATATACCACTCGACACCATTAGCGGTAAAGTAAACGACATTAAAAAGTTAGACAAACCCGTAATTGTCTGTTGTCGTTCCGGAATGCGAAGTGCTCAAGCCGCTTCTATCTTGAAATCGGCCGGCATTGACGTAATCAACGGTGGTGGTTGGCAGAGTTTGGAAAGTAAATTATAGTATAAAGCCCCGAAGTATCGGGGCTTTTATTTTGTTTATACCAATGTTATCTAATAACCAACTTACGTGTTTCAATCCCTTTATTTTCGAATTGAATTTTGATTAAATAAATTCCGGGACTTTTCTCCGCTAAATCAAAATTGGCATGATTTCCGAAAATATTTTGCGCCACCAACTGCTTTCCTAAAACATCATAAACCCAAACAGATTGAATTGATTCTCCTTCGGATTGGATTGTAAAAAGACCACTACTCGGATTGGGAAAAATCTTTAAAGAGGATAAATTATTTTCTGTTACATTCAATCCTGTGCAATTGAATAAAGCCGAAGGAATTGTTTTTTGTATATATGTGCCATCACCCAACATTCCATCAGAGTTGTTCCCAAATCCCCAAGTACTTGTAGTTCCGTCTTGGACAAATGAGAAACTCAAACCTGCTGTAGCATTTTGAATACCTGTTACACCGGAAATCTGAAATGGCGCTACTCTATTGGTAATGGTTCCGTCACCCAATTGATAAGAAGTATTCAATCCCCAACCCCAAACAGAGCCATTGGTTTTGATAGCCAAATTATGATTGTTGGCTTGCACTTTTAGCCAATCTGTATCGGTTCCTATTGGAATGGGGGCTGTTTTATTGGTGGTTGTATTGTCACCTAATTGTCCTTGTGCATTATAACCCCAAGTCCATAGTGTTCCATTGGTTTTAATCGCAACACTATGTTGTTCACCTGCTGTGGCAAAAGCCCAATCTGTTCCGGTCCCAACTTGCGTAGGAGTATTAACAAACATAGTGGTCCCCAAACCCAATTGTCCATTTAGTCCTACGCCCCAAGTCCATAACGTATTATTCGCGCGTCTAGCTATGTTGTGCGAACTTCCGACAGAAACCGACACCCAATCATTTGCGGTTCCGATTCGTACAGGAGTGGGACGATTGACATAGGTTCCATCTCCTAATTGTCCCGACATATTTCCGCCCCAAGCCCAGAGAGAACCATTGGTTTTGATTCCCATAGTGCAATTAATATTAGACGAAATTGTCTGCCAATCGGAATCGGTTCCTATTTGGACAGGAGTGTTGCGCTGAGAAGTTGTCCCATCTCCTAATTTCCCGTAGGTATTTTGTCCCCAAGCCCAAAGTGTTCCGTTATTTTTAATGGCAAAAACAGAGTACCATCCGGCAAAAACAAAAGACCAATCATTATCGGCTCCCACTTGTACCGGAGCACCAACATCTGACGTTACCGGACCAATTCCTAGCTGACCATACTGATGATCGCCCCAAGTCCAAAGTGTTCCGTCTGATTTAATAGCAGCGGTAAAATGATTTCCTGCCGATATCTTTTGCCAGCATTGGGCATTAACACCTATAGCAAGTAAAAAGAAAATAATAAGTAATTTTGATCTCATCATGATATGTTTTAGTGAAACAAACTTATAATGAGATTGAAGTAAAAAAAATACGACAGATGCCGTATTCTACCTTATATCAGATTATTACTCTTAGCTTTTTGAATCGCTTCGAGTTTGTTGTGGACTTGTAGTTTATTATAAATATTCTCGATATGCTTACGCACTGTAGAAGGCGACAAGAATAAATTATCGGCAATCACATTGTAGTTTAAACCTTTGCTGAGCTGCTCTAAAACTTCCACTTCTCGCGTAGTGAGTTTGATTTCTTCCTGACATTTTTCTTCAAAACTTACAGGATTTCTCAGCAGTTTCAGGGTTTTTAATGCGATAGAAGGATTCATCGCCGCACCGCCATTGAGCGTTTCTATAATACCTTGATGTAATTCTTTGGGATTGACTTCCTTTAACAAATAGCCATCAGCTCCTGCTTTAATGGCGTTGAAAATATTTTCATCGTTGTCAAACACCGTCAACATGATGATTTTGATTTGCGGGTATTTCGATTTGATGATTTTAGTGGCTTCAATCCCGTTGCAAACCGGCATTTCAATATCCATCAAAATCAAATCAATACACTTGTTTTGCTCGAGCTTCTTTTGTAGATCATTGCCATCCACCGCGGTAAACTTCAAAACCAAGTCGTCGAAAAAAGACAACTTCTCGGCTACTGCTTTTTGCAAAAAAACATTATCGTCTACTATGGCTATTTTGGTGGACATATGCTGCTATTGTATAACAAATTTGACTCTTTTTTTTGAATGTTGGTTCATCCATTCTAAAAAAGTCCTTTTCAAACGTGTAGATTGGCTTGAAAATCCACAGAATGAAAAGGACAACAATAAAAACAACCTATTGTTTTTTATTAATCAATACCACTTGACATTCCAAAGTTGAAAAAAGAAAGGGTAAAAAAAAATACGTCATTTGACGTATTTTCTCAAGTGGCATTACAACATCACTATGTTAACCTAATAGTAATTTTAGTACCTTCATTAGGTTTGGAAACCAAATCAAAATCGCCTTCGATATCCTGAATGCGCTTTTGCATGTTGTGAATTCCGTTGCCCATCATGACCCTCTCTCGGTCAAAACCTTTACCGTCATCAGTAATTGTAATTGCTATCCCGTTTTCGTCAGGTTCAATGTTCACCGTAACGTTTTTAGGCTGGGCATATTTGATGCTGTTGTTGATGGCTTCTTGTATGGTTCGGTACAAATTCATCCCTTCTACAGAAGAAAAAGTATTGCTTTTCAGCAGTGGATTGACTGAAAACGTAAAGCAAATATCCTCTTTAGCTTCCTGGGCTTTCTCCATAAAATTGTGGATTCGCGCTTGTAAATCTTCAAAGGTAATCTCGCTTTTGTTCATCGCCCAAATCGTATCGCGCAGTTCAATAATGGTGGATTTGGCAAAATTGCTGATACCGTTTAGTTTACTATCTAATTTGGCATTTTGTATATCAAAGGCATATTTAATATTGTCTATAGATGAAATAATAAAGGTTAATTGCGAACCTATATTGTCATGCAAATCTCTTGAAATAGCCAAACGCTGCTCTTGTAATTTGTTTTGGGTTTCGATTTTGGCAATGGCCGATTTGAGTTCATACTCTTGCTCCTGCTGTTTGTTTTTAAGTTTTTGCTGGCGGTAAACCAAATAAATGATAATCAATAAGGCTAACGAGATGAGTCCGAGTACTAAAAATTGGGTTTCTTTTCTTTTGATTTCCAACTCTCGGGTAGCGATTTCAGCTTTGGATTTCTGTATCAGCCTTTCTTTCTTTTCCGTTTGGTATTTGGTTTCCAATTCGGCAGTTTGCTTCTCCGATTTACTTACCAATAACTGCTCGTTAAGTACTGCTAATTTGTCTATGTAATAATCAACACTGTCGGGTTGGTTCAAGTGAGAACAAACCTTAATTAAGCATTTGTAATTCTTTTGCAGTTTTTCGTTATGCTGCGTTTGTTCGTAAAACTTTCGAGTGCGTAAAAGCACCGCTTTCGCCTCATTAAACTTGTTATTGGCCAAGTAATTAGTCGCCAAGTTTAAATCGAAATTATTCTTATCCAAATCCGAATTCAGCTCTTCTCGAGCCTGTTTTGATTTTTCGTATAACGCCAATGCGTCTTTCGATTTTTTTTGCTCCGACTTAATGGATGCGATATTATTGAATCCGCTGGAAATACCTTTTTTATTGCCTACAGCCGTACAAGCTTTGACACTTTTATCGTAAAACTTTAAAGCATTAATGGTGTCATTCAAATTGAGATAAACATTGCCAAGGTTGAGGCAAGAAACGCATAAATCTTCGGTAAAATTATTTTTCTCCTGATAGGCTACTACTTCTTGGATGTATTGCAGCGCTTTAGGGTAATTTTTGAGTTTAAGATGGATTAAACCGATGTTGCCTTTGATAATGCCGATATTTTTCTCGTCTTTAATGCTTTCAAAATAAGACAACGCTTCAATAAACGACGCCATAGCCGCTTTGTATTGGTTGGTTTTTTCGTAAATGTTGGCCAAATTATTATTGATTTTAGCCAAACCTCTACTGTCTTTTCTGAGTTTTCTGATTTTATAAGCTGAAAGGTAATTCAGTTTTGAGTTCACAAAATCGCCTTTAATGAAATATACCGCACCAATATCGCTGTATACCTGAGCCATCAAAGTAGAATCGTTTAATTTCTTAGATTCCGACAAGGCTTTTCCGCCGTAATGCAAGGCCGAATCGATAGAAACTTTCGAATAATACCAAGTCAAATCGGAATAAATAGAAGCTACTTTTTTAGTTTCCGGATTGGCTTTCAAATCCTTTTTTAAGCCATCGATTATGTCTTGGGCATTTTGAGCAAACCCTTGGAAAGACAAGCCAAACAGCGCTAGGAACCAGATATATAATTTCCATTTCATGGCTTACAAAAGAATGTTGATTTCAGTTCCCGAAGCAGCACTTTGTAGGTTGAAATGACCGTTAATCTCAGTGATGCGTTTTTGCATGTTAAATAAACCGTGTCCTTTCGCTACCGCAGCTACATCAAAACCTTTTCCGTCATCTTTGATTTCGATGGCTATTTGTGTCCCTAACTTTTTTACCTTGATGTCGATGTTCTTGGCTTCGGCATACTTGATACTGTTGTGAATCGCTTCCTGAATAGTGCGGTAGATGTTCATCCCTTCGATGGAACTGAACTTACGGTCTTTCAAATCGCTGTCGACAAAAAAATTGAACTGTATCTCCTGCTTCACCTCTTTGGCCTTGTCTACAAAATTGTGGATTCGGGTTTGCAAATCTTCGAACGAAATTTGGCTTTTATTCATCGCCCAAATCGTGTCGCGCAATTCAATAATGGTGTCTTTGGCAAAGCTGCTGATATTGGAGAGTTTGGCATCCAATTTTTCATTCTGTATGTCGAAGGCGTACTTGATATTATCGACGGAAGAAATAATAAAAGTCAGCTGAGAGCCTATGTTATCGTGTAAATCTCTTGAAATGGCCAATCGTTGTTCTTGCAATTTGTTTTGGTTTTCGATTTTAACAATGGCGGATTTGAGTTCAAACTCTTGTTCCTGCTGCTTAATTTTTAATTTTTGTTGGCGATAGACCAAATAAATAATACACAGTAAAGCAAAGGAAATGAGACCTAAAACCAGGAACTGCATGTTCTTGTTCTTGATTTCGATTTCGCGTTCTCTGATTTCGGCCTTGGATTGCAGGAGTTGTTTTTCTTTCTTCTCGTTTTGATATTTGGCCTCTAACTCGGAAAAGGTTTGGGCGCGATCCACATCAAAAACAGAATCTCTGAGCTTAATATAGCTTTCTTGGTCTTCCACGGCTTTGACTAGATTGTTACGTTTCTTGTTGAACAAAGCGCGTTGCATGTAAAAATCGCGCAACTTCTCGGCGTTTCCGCTTTTTTTAGAAAACCAATAGGCTTTTTCAAAGAGCTTTTCAGCTTCGTTAAAATCATCCAACTCATGGGCTATGGTGGCCAAATTGGTATAGTTGGTGGCGCGTTCGTAATAGTAATCCGTGTCTTTATTGCCTTGGCTGAGTTCAAAATTTTTATCATTGATTTTTAGGGCCGAAGTAATCCAGCGTTTGGCTTCTTTGAACTTTTTTTGTTTCAACAAAGTGTTCCCGATATTGTTATACGTTTCTCCCACATTCAGCGTATCTTTTCCTTTGTAGTATTGAAATACTTGTTTGTGATAATACAAAGCGCTGTCGGGCTTGTTCCAATCGTCAAAATTGATGGCTACGGCATTTAAGGCATTGCTGATCATATCCGGACTTTTCTCTTTTTGACTTACCCAGTATTTCAGGGCTTTTTTTCCGTAATAAATGCCTTTAGGATAACTTTCAAAATCGTGATAAGTTAACGAGAGCATAGCGTTGAAAAAAGCAATCCAGTTTTCTTTTTTTTCTTTTTCGGCTATGCGAATGCCTTGTAAACAATAGGCTACTGCCTTATCATACTGTCCTTGCTTGCGATAAACTTTGGCCATATTGTTGTAAACCGTAAGCAACGATGGAATATCATTTCCCGATTGCAAAATTTTCAAAGCGCGATTTCCATAAACTACGGCGCTGTCCAGCTGATTGTAATCGGTGCAACGAGCATTTTTACAAAAGAAATATTGACCTTCATCAGCCTGGGTTTTAATAAGCCGTTTAGCGATTTTAAAATAATAATCCGAAGAATCCTGAGAATTAAAAGCTTTGCCCAAGGTTGTTCTTAAATCTTGGGCCATAGTCATTACTGACATGAATAAACCGACAAAGAGGAAGTAGTACTGCTTTTTCATTCGGATATAGTATACCATAAATGTAGTGAAAATGTTAAAATTTTCAATATCACTTCTCTTTTTTAGGGGTTGATTCTTCAAATAACTGGTAATTGAGTTCGAAGATATTACGACTCAAAGCGGCATTAACATCTCTCATTTTCACTTTTAAATCGTCCGAAAGTTGGATTTGGAGTGATTGATTTTTGCAATCTTCGTTGAGTTGTATCATCAGTTGCTCCAGCGGTTCCAGTTTAGAAGCAAAAGCGTTGCGTTCGGAAAACATCTTATACTGAAGGTAAACGATGAGTCCGATGAGCACCAAAAAAACAGTTATCAAAAAAAATGTCATATCGATTTGGATGTAGCCCGTAAAATTCCGTTAAAAATGAAGCAAAAAAAATACGGCATACGCCGTATTTTTTAGTGACAAACAGGTTTGATTGTTTAGTTTGACGTGAAATTTACGTTGAACGCACCGTTAGTAACTGCTTTGGTGTCTTCTCCGGCTTGATTTTTCCCGGTAAAATTAAATGTTCCTTTTACGTTAGTTTCAGAAATTTCAGTAATGGTCACTGTACCGGCTACTCCTGAGTTTTCATAAGGCGCTGCCCAAACCAAGGAGTTCATCGGATTGCTGATGTTGCTTTCAATATAACTGGCTACCGTAGAAATGGCAGCATCCTCACTGATTTCGTAAGAACCAAGTCCGTCGTAACCTGTAATTATAATTTGAATGGCTTTCCCGGAAGCATCACTTCCTTGAACAATAATTGTAGTAAGTCCGCCAATGACTTGTTTGGTAGCAAATGTTCCCATCTCCATAGAGGTGTAATTTGCTCCGCCTACCTTGGCTTTAACAGTTCCCAGAGTTGCATTACTTCCGCCACCACCATTGTCATCGCTACTGCAAGAGGTAGTTAAAGAAATAAGGGCAATGGCAAAAAATAATCCGATTTTTTTAATAGTTTTCATGTTTATATAAGGTTAAAGTTATTAGAGCAAATTTGGTGTAATCCTAAAAGGCAATCAATACGACATTTGCCCTATTTTTCTCATTATTAACCTATTTCCCTTTCATTAACAAGACTTTAGGGAAAGCCACTGCTTTTAAACTGTTGGTTTCATTCTGACTTGAAATAAAATATAGCGTTTCATTGGTCTCGTCATAAAAAGGCAAACCATCGAAATCAGGCGAATTGATTTTGCTACCCAAATTAATCGGCTCTGACCAATTCTTCCAAGTATCATCTAAACGATATGTAACATAAATATCATAACTCCCGAAAGCACTGAACCCATTACTGCTAAACAACAAAGTTTTGGTATCCGACAATAACTGACACATACCTTCATCTGCCGCAGAGTTAATTACTTTGCCCATGTTTTGCAGAAAACCATAACTACCATCTTCCTTTTGTTGGGCGAAATACAAATCGCTTCCGCCTTGGGAAAAATCGGTTTCTATTCCCATAATTAAGACCTTCAAATCGGGCGTTAAATGCGCTTCGGCAGTTTCATCATAATTGTTGTAAGCCGAGACTTTTAGTTGGCCTTGATTAACATAAGTTCCGTTTTGGACCGTAAACAACTCAAAACCCGTTTCTGTGGTTCCGCGTGTATAAGTGGCACCACCTTTTAAAATAAGATTATCGGTTATGCACCACAAATGATTATAATACTGATTGGTATTCAGTGTCGGCTCTGGCTTTTTGTTATCCCAACGTTCGGACTCATTTTTTGTGAAGCTGTAGATTTCGGTTTTGGCCTCACCAACTGCTGTAATATAAAGTGTTTTTCCATCGGTTGACACTGCTCCGCTTGAAGGCACTAATCCTTGTAATTCGATGGTTTTCGCATTAGGTAACGATTCGAAAGCGGTTGTTGTATTAACCGTTGGTGCTATAGGCGCATCGCCATCTGAGATCCCAATCGCATCAATTTCTTTTTGTCCGGGAAGCAAGGCAAAATTAAATTCGACCCTAACGGCTACTACACCTGATACTGCTTGTTCCAAAATGGCATATTCCACACCCGGATTAACCACATCGGGTGCTTCCTGAATTTTTCTTCTTTTGCGTTTAAAATAATAGTTTCTGTCAGCAGGTATAGTGGCTTTGAATGTTGGTGTTTTGTAGTCTTTCTTTCGACCCCATACCGTTTCGTATTTACCGTTTCCTTTGTCTACAGCAATGCGGACCACACAACCCGCATTTAAGTTTTCAAAAACAGCCACTTGCTTTACGGTTTGTGGTTTTTCAAAACTCACTTCTACCCATTCGTAACCGTCCAACGCTTTTTTGGGCATCCAGGCATTCGGACTAGTTCCGCCTTGTGGAAAAGCATCCGGTTTGCCTAAAATTCTTTTGATACTGTTTTGTTTTCCACCCAAATCGGAGGAATATTTTATCAATTTATGAGCCCACTGAACTTGTTGTGCTTGCGTCATTCCAAAGACTAAAAAAAACGCATACAGTAATATTTTTGTTTTCATTTTAACCGAATTAAAAAAGGACTGCAAAAAATTGCAGTCCTTAACCACTTACTCAAAAACTCAATTATTTACTTTTATCTTTTCTACTTTTTTGCCTTTGAAAGCAAAGATGAATTCGCCATCATCCGTAATATCAATACCGGCGCCGTATTGCGGACTTCCGCCTTTTCCTTTAGATTGAACTGACCCTTTGGTTTCACCGTTAGTCATATCAATACCATAGATGATGTTTTTGCTGTTTCTTTGGTCTCTCAGATAATAATTACCTTCTATTTCGTAGAAATAATCCACGCCTCGGATTTTTTCGGTGGCGTATACGCGAGAGCCGTCTTTTTTGTTGTAAGATGCCAATCCTTTTTCAGAAAGCACCACTACTTTATCGCCAAAATCGATTACATCTGTCGCTTTTCCTACTTTAGCATCATTGTGTTTTACATCGAACAATTGGTTTCCGGACGCGATATCGTAACCATAAAACTCATCACCATCACCTACAAAAAGGGTTTTGTCATTTTCGATAATGAAATCGGTGATGCGTTTATCGAATTTTTCAGAACGCCATGACGTTTTACCGGTTTTGTCATCCAAACACAACACAGAGTTCTTTTGGGCTTTGTAATCCCAGTAAATGTAGGGCACCCATTGTTTTACCGAACCGCCACCAAAAGCAGAGGCTGCACCGAAACCTGCTGACGTTTCCTCCAAACGGAATTCTTGTACTTGAACTTTACCACCAACTTGCACCAAAACTTTATCGCCTGATTTATAGATGTTCGGCATACAAAAGGCACCGGTAATTTTTTCAGAAGCCCAAAGCAATTTTCCGGATTCTAAGTCGTGTTTTTCGACATATTTGGTTCGGTCGCGAGTTCCTAAAATCACTATGTACACTGCGTTATCGGTAAATAAAGGTTCGGCTATAGTACGGTAAATTTTAGATCTTCTGCCACCGCTGAACAAACCGCCGTTGGCGCCTTGCATATCATTTTCATAAGTCACTTCCCAAAGCTTCTGCCCGTTGTTGATGTTGTATACTTGCAAACCGTCGAGATACATGTACAACTTATCGCCTTTGATCCACAAATCCACTATAGCTCGACGGGTAACCAACTCTTTTTCGATGGTTCCTATAAAAGTCGCATCCCATAAAATATCCCCATTTACCGCATTAATTTTCACCAATTGGTTTTTAAATCCGGCAAACAAAGCGCCCAAAGCAGTTGGCTTGAAGTTAATCATCACGATTTCATTTCTTCCCGGATCATAGATGTATTTTCCAACACCACCTTTGAAACGGTTGGTTTCCCAAACTTTCTCACCGGTATTGGCTTTAACCAAGATTACCGAAGCTTTTTGCGAAATCAAGAAAGCATCCAATTCGCTGATGTATTTTACAGTTTCCAATTCACCTTGATCGGTTCCTTCCTCGGCTTTAGTGCCTTTTGGAATTAAGTTTTGGTATTCTTCAGAATTCCAAAGTTCTTTTCCGGTAGCAATATCAATAACCGCTACTCTGTCGGTTCCTAATTTTCTTTCATCAAAAAGAAACAAATAGCCGCCTTTATCACCTCCGCGTTGAATCACGTATTGGTATTCGCATTTGTTGGTTTTGTTGGTCGTGATTTTTTTGTAGTCACCGCTCCAAACGGTTTTCCCGTTGGCATCTAATACGGTAGCCGAATTGTCATCGGTACCTAATACGTACTGCCCATTGTTAATGGATACAGCCAAACGAGTAGCTTTGTTATCGAACTCAGCTTCCCAAGCGGTAGCAAAACTTCCCGATTTTTTTCCGGCGGATTTGCCTTTTCCTAATAATTTGCCAAATTGGGCATTGGCAGGCAATGAGAACGCCAACAATAGCGTCATCATTAGTAAAGTAACTTTTTTCATGTTTTTTGTTTTTATTGTTAGGGTTAAAAGGTAACGGTATAGCGAATTTTATAACGTTGTTGCTTTTGCAGTTTGAACTTGAATTTGTGCTCAAGAATGTAATTCGACATGAAATTGATGAAGTCAATATTCTTAATGTCGCTGTCTACTTTAAAGAAAGAAGAAACCTTCCCGTTTTGGACTACGCCGATATCGACTACCATAGTACCTTTGACTTCAGCGTATTTTTTGTTTTTCTTTTTTTGGAAGTCATCCGATTGAAATACGTCATCGATTTCTTTGGTTACGGTTTCCGAAACCACTTCTTCGTCGGTTAGCACCGGACGTTGGGCCGAAACTTTTTGACTGGCCAATAGGACAAAAGCCAAGACCAAAAGGGTTTTTATTGTTTTCATGTTTTAGGTTGTTAAATAGCATAACAAACCTATAGCGAAATACTAAGGCAGGAAATACGGCAAATGTCGTATTTTGTTAAAATTGGAAGTGCGGAAACTGCTCTTTTAGACTGATAATCTTCTGGTTAAGGGTTTCCAAAAACTGTTGGTGACTTTTGGTCTTAGGATTAAACGGGTGATGGGCCAAGCCTTTTTGAATGTTGCAAACTTCCTGCATGGTAGCAAAACAATTGTCATTGACATAATGCTCAAAAAAGCGAATCCAAATGTAATCGATAGCGATTTGGCTGGGATGCAACATATCATCGGCGTAGAAGCGATAATCTCTGAGTTCGTCCATCATAATTTCGTAAGCCGGAAAATAGTTGGATGAGGCGTTATCGAGCACGATTGCGTGAACAGCCGTCATCAAATGGGCTTTGCTGCGTTGGTTTTCGGGGAAACCGTCTTTGGTATGGCGTACCGGTGAAATGGTAAAAATGAACTTGACCTCCGGATTAATTTGGCGAATCAAATTCATGGTATTTTGAATCGATTGCGCTATAGTTTCCGGTGAAATAATTTCTTTAGAGAACTCGCTTTGCGGTACTTTATGGCAGTTGGCTACAATGGCATTAGAAGATTTTAATCGATAAATCCAGGAAGTGCCGTAAGTAATTACCACATGTGTAGCTTCGGTGATTTGCCGATGCATGGCATGAAGCGTATCGTTCAATTCTTGTAAAAAAACTGATTTATCCGCCCGACTGCATTCAGAATGTACTTCGTAACTGTGCCACAAATCGTTGTGATAGAAAATATCAGTTTCAGTAAAAAATTTTTGGTTGACCACTCGGTTGACCAATTGCTCAATAGAAATCGGATTGAAGATAATTCCGAATGGATTAATAGTCGTTTGAAATTTAAAGTAGTTGAATTTCACGCCCATATTTTCGGCAAAACACGACCCTAACAACAACACCTTCGAATGGTAATTGATGGGAAACTCATAGGTTTTAACCGGAACTTTAGTAGTGAAATTCATAGCTTACTATTTGCCTCAAAAATACAAAAAATAAAAACCCTTTCCTTGACAGTGGAAAGGGTTTTCGGAAATAGTGTTTGATTTGAATTATTTGAAATATGTAAATTGATGTTGGTATTGCCCGTCGGCACTGTAAAGCGCTACCGGATAATTGATATTATTGTAATCCGCATCCATTGAAACTTCAATTGGAGATTCACCCGAAACGGTAGTAATTTGTTGTGTTACATTGTGCTGCATCCCGAATAAACCATCGGCAATAAAACTGTACAATTTGATGGTGTTGATTCCGGTTACATTTTGCATCGGATGATTGGCATTGTCATAAGTATAAGCTACACTGAAATTTGTTGTGTTAGATGCAAACTCTTTTTGGATCACTTCCCCATTGTGGAAATAAAATCTTTCTACAATATCTGACGGTACATTTTGAGTGGCTGTATTACCACTAAATCCGTTTACAGTCACCGAACCATCTACATTGTATGTAAAGACACTTTTAAAGCCATAATTGCTGGTCGGTTGTACTTTTACCGCTTGAATTAATTGGTTGTTAATGTTGTAAGTAAAAGTGGTAGTAGCTATTTTTTGGTTGGCTGTGTTGAATCTTTTAACCTCAGCAATCAAATTACCGTTGTAAGTGTATAAGTCATATCCTGAACCATCGGCTACCGCTTCGATTTCAAAAGCCACCTTAGTCAATTTAGTTCCTTTGTAAAAGAAAGTATAGCTGGCATTTTGACCCATGTTTACAGAAGTTAATTTTCTAAGTAAGACAGGACTATCAGTATCGCTATCGCTGGAACACGAAACCAAAGAGGTAATGATTAAAACAAGGAATAGGTATTGAAATACTTTTTTCATGACGCATTAGTAGTTTTGGCATATTCAATTGCTGGGGCTTTTTGAATACGAGTCAAAAGTATTCAGGCCAGTAGTAACTCAAAAAAACTTTCGATATACTACCCGAAAATCTGTTAAACAACAATTGAAATGTAGTTTATCGACAAAAAAAAGCCTTTTCCGTTTTGGAAAAGGCTCATTTATAATCTACTATCAATTTGTTATTTCACAAAATCCACAGCTTTGGTTAACGCTTCTTGGATTCCGGCTACATTTTTACCTCCGGCTGTAGCAAAGAACGGTTGTCCGCCGCCACCGCCTTGGATGTATTTACCCAATTCACGAACTACTTGACCGGCGTTTAAGTTTTTCTCGGCTACTAGTTCTTTTGAGATGTAGCAAGTTAACATCGGTTTGTCCTCATCGGCTGTGGCTAACACTAAGAATAAATTAGTGCCTAAATTGCCTAATTCATAAGCCAAATCTTTAGCGCCTTCCGCATTCAAATCGACTTGAGTAGCCAAGAATTTAACGCCGTTGATTTCTTGTAATTGTGACGCCAATTCACCTTTTAGGTTTTTGGCTTTCTCTTTTAACAATTGCTCTATTTGCTTTTTCAATTTGGCGTTTTCGTCTTGTAACGAAACAACCGCTTTGAGCGTATCTTGTGGGTTTTTCAAAGTTTCTTTAATGGAAGCCAAGGCATTTTCTTGTTGATTAAAGAAATCTTTCACCGCTTCTCCGGTAATCGCTTCAATACGTCGAATTCCGGCCGCTACGGCACCCTCAGATACAATTTTGAAATGCCAGATTTCTGCCGTGTTTTTTACGTGTATACCACCGCACAATTCCTTACTCTCGCCGAATTCAATCATGCGAACCGTATCTCCGTATTTTTCTCCAAACAACGCCATAGCACCTTTGGCCAATGCTTCTTGTATTGGAATATTTCGGTATTCCCCTAATTGGAGTTGGGCTTCAATTTGGGCATTCACACTGGCTTCTACTTGGCGTAATTCTTCGTCGGTGACTTTGCTGAAATGCGAAAAGTCAAAACGCAAATAGTTTGGATTCACCAACGAGCCTTTTTGCTCCACATGCGTTCCCAAAACAGTTCTCAAAGCCAAATGCATCAAATGCGTAGCCGAGTGGTTTTTGGAAGTTGACGTTCTCAAATCGGTGTTGACTTTAGCCATGAAAGTGGCATTTACATTTTCCGGTAACTGTTTGGCGAAATGTAAAATCAGGTTGTTTTCTTTTTTAGTGTCGATGATGTCAATGGTTTCATTAGCGGAAACCAAGGTTCCTTTATCGCCTACTTGACCACCGCCTTCCGGATAGAATGGCGTGTTGTCAAGAACGATTTGGTATAAAACGCCGTCTTTTTTACTGTCGACTTTACGGATACGGGTGATCTTGACTTCGTTTTCGGTTTGGTCATAGCCCACAAATGTTTCTACATTACCCGGAATTAATACTTGCCAATCTTCGGTTGAAACCTCGGAAGCAGCGCGGGAACGGTCTTTTTGTTTTTGCAACTCGGCATCAAATTCCGATTCGTTGAACGAATAGCCTTTTTCTTTTAAAATCAGGGCCGTTAAATCTTTTGGAAAACCGAAAGTATCATAGAGTTCGAATACTTTTTCGCCTTTGACTTCTTTACCGGAAGCTTCGGCTACTACTTTATCCAGCAATTGTAAACCTTGTTCTAAAGTTCTTAGGAATGACGCTTCTTCCTCACGAATAACATTGGTTACTAACTGTTGTTGCGATTTGATTTCCGGGAAAAAATCGCCCATTTGATCTGCTAAGACCGAAACTAATTTATTGATAAACGGTTCTTTCGTATTTAAGAACGTAAAGCCGTAACGAATGGCTCTACGCAAAATTCGGCGAATCACATAACCAGCACCTCCGTTAGACGGCAATTGTCCGTCGGCTATAGCGAAAGCCACGGCACGAACGTGATCAACAATGACGCGAATGGCAATATTCGTTTTATTTTGTTCCTCAGAAATATTTTTGACTTCGTTAGAAGTGTATTTTAATCCTGTAATCTCTTCTACTTTGGCAATTAGTGGCGTGAACACATCGGTATCATAATTCGAGGTTACGTTTTGCATGGCCATACACAAACGCTCGAAGCCCATCCCGGTATCTACGTGTTGGGCAGGCAATTTTTCTAAACTGCCGTCGGCTTTGCGGTTAAATTCCATGAATACGTTGTTCCAAATTTCCACCACTTGCGGATGATCGGCATTCACCAAGCTACGCCCTGACACAGCCGCTCTTTCGGCATCGGTTCGTAAATCGATGTGGATTTCGGAACACGGACCACACGGGCCTTGGTCACCCATTTCCCAGAAATTGTCTTTTTTGTTGCCTAAAATGATACGGTCTTCCGATACGTATTGTTTCCAAATATCAAAAGCTTCTTGATCGAACGGTACATTTTCGGCCGGATTACCTTCAAAAACGGACACGTACAAACGGTCTTTGTCCAATTTCAACACTTCAGTCAGGAATTCCCATGCCCAAGCCAAGGCTTCTTTTTTGAAGTAATCGCCAAAAGACCAGTTGCCCAACATTTCGAACATAGTATGGTGATAGGTATCAAAACCTACATCTTCTAAATCGTTGTGTTTTCCGGAAACGCGGAGACACTTTTGGGTATCGGCTATTCTTGGACTTTTCGGTGTTCCGTTGCCTAAAAAGAACTCTTTGAATTGTGCCATACCCGAGTTATTGAACATTAGGGTTGGATCGTCTTTTAAAACGATAGGTGCTGAAGGAACAATTAAGTGTCCTTTGCTTTCGAAGAATTGCAAGTAGGCTTTACGGATGTCTTGTGATTTCATTTTAGATGGCTAGATTGTTAGATCTTTAGATTATCAGATTTTAAAAAAAAACGGCTTACTGTTTAGCCCCGATTGCAGTGAAAATCCTTTTTGTAAAAAAGATTGTAACGGAAAGCGGGAAAATGGTTTAGCAATTGAACCAAACGTTTCGCTCCTAATTTTTCAACTTAGCTCAGAAAGACCGTTAATTTTAAAGCTTCCAATTAAAATTTCGGATATGACTGAAACATTTGTTAAATTTGTTCGTATAACCATTGTTTTTTAAAACAAGCACAAAAATAGTATAAAATCAAAGATGGCGAAAAAAGTAAAGTATTATTTCGACCCCGAAAGTTTGGCTTACCGAAAAATCAAGCCGAAACTGTCTAAAAAACTGGGATACATAGGGTTGTTTTTGCTGTCTTCTGCCTTATTTGGTTTTTTGTGTTTTGTGGTTTTATTGAATTCTTCCTTCTTGGAGACGCCGAAAGATCGTTTGCAAGCGCGTGAGATTGAGACCATGAAATTAAGGTATGCGATTTTGAATAAAAAAATCGATCAAGTAGAAGAAGTTTTGGCTGATGTTGAGGATAGAGACAACAATATTTACAGGGCCTATTTTAACACCTCTCCCATTCCGGCGGAACAACGAAAAGCGGGATTTGGTGGGGTCAATCGATACAAAGAGTTAGAAGGTTTTGACAATTCGGAATTGGTGATTAACACCTCGAAACGAGTCGATGTAATTTCCAAAGAGTTGGCCATACAGTCGAAATCGTTGGATGAAATTTTGAAATTGGCCAAAGAGAAAAATAAATTATTAGCGGCCATTCCGGCGATACAACCGGTTAAAAACGAACAGATGAAACGAGTAGCCTCAGGATTTGGATACCGCAGCGACCCGTTTACCAAAGTGCGCAAAATGCACCAAGGCATGGATTTTACGGCTAAAACCGGCACACCGGTGTTTGCTACAGGCGACGGTGTGGTTAAGAATGCCGACAACTCCAAATCGGGTTACGGGAATCACATAGAAATCAGCCACGGTTATGGCTATTTGACCTTGTATGCGCACTTGAGCAAGTATAAAGTAAAACGCGGTCAACGTGTAAAACGCGGCGACATTATAGGCTATGTGGGTAGTACCGGACGAAGCGAAGCACCGCATTTGCATTATGAAGTACACAAAGACGGCAAAGTAGTCAACCCGTTGAATTTTTACTACGGCAATATTTCGGCGGCAGAGTACAATGTGATTTCGAAAATAGCAAACCAGGAGAATCAATCATTGGATTAACGATTTTAGATTGTTGATTTAAGATTTATGAATACAAAAATATAACGATTATGCATATCGAGTTAAAAGAAGGAAAAAGGTATTACAGCATTGGCGAAGTGGCAAAGGCTTTTAACGTGAATGCGTCATTGATTCGTTTTTGGGACAAAGAATTCGACATCCTAAAGCCGAAAAAGAACGCCAAAGGCAATCGAATGTTTACGCCGGAAGATGTAAAGAATTTGCAACTCATTTACCACTTAGTAAAAGAACGCGGCTTTACGTTAGAAGGTGCCAAAACCCATTTAAAAGAAGGCCAAAAGAAAACCTTAGACAAATTTGAAATCATCAGTAAACTCGAGGCGGTGAAAGCCCAATTATTAAATATCAAGAACCAACTTTAGGCTTGGTTTTTGTAACAAACAACAAAACTTAAAACTAATAACAAACACTTAAATTAAAAAACATGGATTTTAAAAAATTTTTACCTTGGATTATTGTTGGAGTACTTGTAATATTTGCCATATCATCATACAATGGATTAGTAGGTGTTCAGGCAGATACTAAAACTGCTTGGTCAAAAGTCGAAAGTGCTTATCAAAGAAGGAATGATTTAATTGACAATTTGGTTAACACTGTTAAGGGTTCAGCTGATTTTGAAAAATCAACCCTCGAAGCAGTTACTAATGCACGTGCAAAGGCAACATCAATTAGTATTGACCCAACTAATGTTACTCCTGAACAATTAGCTCAATTTCAACAGGCTAAGACACAAGAAATGGGTGCTTTATCCAGATTACTTGTTTCAGTTGAAAGATATCCAGAATTGAAAACAACTCAAGCATTCCTAGAGCTACAATCTCAAATTGAAGGAACAGAAAACAGAATTAATGTTGAAAGAGATCGATTCAATGATGCTGCAAACATATATGATAAAAAAATAAAAAGTTTCCCAAGTGTAATATTTGCTAAATTATTTGGATTTGGAGAAATTGCTAGATTCAAATCAGACGCCGGTGCTGAGAAAGCTCCTAAAGTAAATTTTGACTTCAGCAATAAAGAAGATAAAAAATAATGTCAAAAGTTGAAGATTTTCTAACTCCGGAAGCAGAGCAAGAAATTGTAGCCGCCATTCGCACGGCTGAAAAAAACACTTCGGGAGAAATCAGAGTGCATCTTGAAAAACACACTTCCATTGCGGCGTTTGATCGCGCGATGGAAGTTTTTCATTTGCTAAAAATGGACCAAACCGAGTTGAAAAACGGCGTTTTGATTTACTTGGCGGTGAAAGATAAAACCTTTGTGATTTGCGGTGATAAAGGCATTAACGATTTGGTTCCGAACGATTTTTGGGATGCTACCCGAGATGTGATGGCGGCCCATTTCAAAGAAAGCCGATTCAAACAAGGTTTGATTGACGGGATTTTGCGCGCCGGTGAGCAATTACAAAAATACTTCCCATATCAAGATGGAGATATTAATGAACTATCAAACGAAATATCAAAAGGATAAATGAAAAATTATTTAAAAACCCTTCCCGGATTTCTTTTGATAATTATTTTGATTTTAAATTATCAATCATCCTCTGCACAATTAATAATACCTGAAAAACCATCTTTTATTCCGCCTGTAATTGATAGTACAAAAACCTTGAGCGAAATACAGAAAAAAGATTTGTTCGATAAGCTCAAAAATTATTACGAAAGCACTTCAACAGAAATCTTTGTAATGATTGTACCAACTACACAAGGAGAAGATATTGCACGTTATGCCACAGACCTAGGTCACAAATGGGAAATTGGTCAAAAGGGAAAAGATAATGGGGTAGTGTTTCTTATAGCAAAAGATGACCGTAAAATGACTATCCAGGCTGGTTACGGAACAGAACACTTATTAACAGATGCATTGTCTCGAAGAATAATCGAAACCATTGTAAAACCTGAATTCAAGAGCAACAAATTTTACGAAGGAATTGACCAAGGGACAACTGCAATTCAGAAAGTACTAAAAGGAGAATTCAAAGCAGACAAGAAAAATAAAAAAGGTGATTTTCCAATACTACCCATAATTATAATTATCATAGTAATTATAATTATAATTGCTAAAAACAAAGGCAACAGTGGCGGTGGCAATCACGGCAATCGTGGCGGTGGTTTTGACTTAGCCGATATCATCATCCTAAGTAGTTTGGGTCGCGGAGGTTCATTTGGCGGAGGTTCATTTGGCGGAGGAAGCTCAGGTGGTGGTTTTGGTGGTTTTGGTGGCGGTGGTGGTTTTGGTGGCGGTGGCGCTAGTGGTGGTTGGTAATTCACCCTCAAACCAGAAAGCCAAAATAATCATTACAATAGTATTATAAAAAAACTCGGTCTCGTTAATTAACGAGACCGAGTTTTTTATTTAATCCGTTATAAAGATACCACCTTCTGCTTTTTTCTTGCCGCCAAACTTTTCGAGTTTGTAGGTTAGTGAAAACATCACGTAACGGCGCAATACAGTATTCTCAGAATCGATAATCGCTGTTGGCGTAATGGTTCTGGTAGCGTTTTGGTTTTGGTCTAATAAGTCGTAGACTTTGACTTTGGCCAAAAACTGGTCTTTGAAGAAATTGTACCCTAAACTCACATTCCACAAATAGAAATCCTTTTTGTAACCATCGGCTATGTTGGAATTATAATTGTATCCGAAATCACTACCAATAACAAACTTTTTAGGCACATAAGAAGTAATTTCCAACTTGGCATTATGAACAAAGTTCTGTGCATTATCAATGATATAGTTTTTGTAATTGGTGGTATTAAGAGTGTAGCGATAACTAGGTGCTATGGTGATTAATTCATCTATACTCCAAGTTAAATTGACCCTCGGATTAATTTGTAAGCCTTTCGACTCAAATTCAACCGCATTGGTCAACCCTTTGTTGGCATCATAATTAAAATTGATTCCGGCACCGTAACGCAAGGTTCTTTTTTCTTTTTTGAACGATTTATTCCAGTTGACACCGAAATATGAATTGTAAACTACATCAACGTTTTGGTAAGTGGTTGTCGCTTTAAAATTACTATCAAAAACGGTAGAGGAAACTACAGCATCCTGACTCAAATTGAAGCCCGAATAGATGTAATAACCGGAACGACTTTGGTAATCATAATCATTGAAACTAAAGTATAAATTGTGTCTTTGTGTGGGTTTAAGCGCATCATTCCCTACGAATGTACTTAATGGATTAGATAAATTTTCAACCGGTAAAACCTGATTGGCTTGCGGCAATTGTACGCCAAAATCATAGAAGGAATAAATCGATTTAGACTTCCCCATACGGTGACTGATATAGCCTTTAATTCTTGGGAAAACGTAATTTTTGTTGCGATTGGTAGTCACGCCTAAATAGTTCGAACGCGCATCAAAGGTCACAAATTCAGGGCCGATATTAATGCGCCCGTTGGTTTTGTTTTTCCCTAAAATCAATCCGGTTGAAGGGAAGAATGTAGTAGCTTTAGATGAAGTTTCATTCGATTGCAAATCGTTGAAATCGTTATAAGCTACTCCATCAAAATCAAAAGTAGTCAACATATTCTTGATGTTGCGATACGTTACTTCTGAAGTCAAGCTCAACCGAAGTGAATCGGCTATAGGCTCGCCAAATCGGACTTCGAGTTTCACAAAATCGTTATTGGTTTTATCCCACTGATTTTGATTCCTAATATCATCGGGCGTAGTATCGGTAAAGAGTGTGGCCGAATTGGTATTCAAGAAATTGTCTCTGCGTTGGAATTCCGATTCAAAATTAATCGACATACCTCGGTTTTTCTTCAAAAATTGTTTGCTGTAACTGGCTTCTGTTCCGAAGGTGGTGAAGTCATTTTCGCTGTAATCGTCATTGGTGCTCGAATTCAGTTCGTCAAAAGTTTCATTAACGGTGACTTGATTTCTAGACGACTTGTTGTAATTTTTAGTTTTTTGAAAGTTAGGATTGATATAAATAGTATTCAAAGAATCTATCGCAATTTCAAAATCCATGTCTAAAGTATGTCCGTTACTACCGCTTCTACTCAAGCCATTAGCATTGGTAAAGGTTTTGCCTTCCGGAAGCAGGTTGATTCTGTCTGTTCTTGAAGTATTTTCGGTTTCGGCATTAGAGAAATAATAGCTACCGCTTTGGTCAATTTTTTTCATCCATTTGTCTTGGTAATTCACCCCAACCAAATTCGATCTGGTTATCCCACGATTGCCACCGAATGACATATTGTTAATCCCGAAGCTGCCATCATCGTTGTAAAAAACGGAAGAATTTCGGCCGCCACCCATATTGTCAAACACTTCGTCCATGGAAAAACCGATGGAGTTGATGTTGTTGGAAGAAGCCAAGACACTGACTTTCCGTTCTCCTTTAAAATAGTTGAGTAGCAAACTCGATTCGTATCTTTTGTCCGAACCCGTTCCAGCTACCACTTTTCCGAAAAAGCCTTTATTTTTTTCTTCTTGTATCGTAAGATTGATGGTTTTTTCCTGTGATCCGGAAGCTTCTCCTGAGATTTCTTCGGCTTTGGTTTTGGTGTCTACTACTTGTACCTTGTCGATAAGTTCTGCCGGCAAGTTTTGGGTAGCGATTTTACCGTCTTTGCCAAAGAACGGTTTGCCGTTGACCAAAATATTATTCACTTCCTGGCCGTTAACGGTGATTTTACCTTCAGGAGTAATTTCTACTCCCGGCAATTGCTTGAGTAAGGCTTCTACGTTGGCATCGGCGCCGACTTTAAACGAAGCGGCATTGAACTCCAAGGTATCTTTTTTGATGCGGATAGGTGGAATTTCGGCTTTTACCACTACTTCATCTAATTGATTCGTAGCTTCTTTGAGTTCAATAGCACCGAAATCTTTGTCGTTTACCAAAGAAGTCATTTCTTCCTTAAAATCTTGGTAACTGATGTAGGATACTTTTAGCGCAACCGGCTTGTCTATCTTTTTGATTTTAAAAGAAAACGTACCCATTTTGTTGGTAATCGTATAGTCGATAATAGTAGAATCTTTTACTGAGGTGAGATACACGGTAGCCGATTCGATGGGCAACTTGGTGGTTTGATCAATTACTTTTCCCTTTAAGGAAAGGGTTTGGCCGAAAGCAACAGTAGAAAAAAGAACTAGTAAGGCTAGGTAAAGCGATTTTGGCATAAAAAAAATTTAGCAGTTATTATTGGTTAAGGAAAGCATAATAACGGCTAAATTCTTATTTTAGTATGGAATGTGAAAATTTCTTACGAAAATTTAACATTTTCTACTTTTCACGGATGTAGATGTCAATCGGCACCCCCGAAAAATCCCAGTTTTCGCGGATTTTATTTTCTAAGAAACGCTTGTACGGTTCTTTTACGTATTGCGGTAAATTGGCAAAAAACACAAACTGCGGTGTTGGTGTTGGCAATTGCATACAATACTTGATTTTAACGTATTTCCCTTTCAACGCAGGCGGTGGATAGGCTTCAATCAACTTCAACATATAGTCGTTGAACTTAGAGGTTGGGATGCGTTGCTTTCTGTTTTCGTATACTTTCACAGTACCTTCCAAAGCTTTCAGCAAACGTTGTTTGGTTAGTGCTGATGTAAAAATAATCGGCACGTCGGTAAACGGTTGTAATTCTTCGCGGATTTTGTTTTCATAATCGCGGGTTGACATGGTATCTTTTTCCACCAAATCCCATTTGTTCACCAAGATGATAACCCCTTTTCGGTTTTTTTCGGCCAACCAGAAAATACTTTGGTCTTGCCCTTCGAAACCGCGGGTAGCATCGATTAGTAAAATACATACATCCGAATGTTCAATGGCACGCACTGAACGCATTACCGAATAGAATTCTAAATCTTCTTTTACTTTTGCTTTTCTGCGGATTCCGGCGGTATCCACCAAATTGAATTCGAATCCAAAACGATTGTATCTGGTATCGATAGAATCTCTTGTGGTTCCGGCGATATCGGTTACTACGAATCTATCTTCACCTATTAAGGCATTGATGAAAGACGATTTACCAGCGTTCGGACGACCTACTACACAAAAACGCGGCAAGGATTCTTCTTCTTCGGTTACTTCCGGTAATTCCGGTAATACTTCGACTAACTTATCTAGCAATTCTCCCGTTCCACTACCGCTGATACTGGCAATCGTATAATATTCGCCTAAGCCTAAATTATAGAATTCCACGGCGTCTTTTTCGCGCATGGCATTGTCTACTTTGTTAACAGCTAATAAAATCGGTTTGGTTACTTTTCGGAGCAATTTGGCTACTTCAGCGTCCATCGGCGTGATGCCTTCTTCGACATCGACTACAAAAATAATCGCATCGGCTTCATCAATGGCCAATTCCACCTGACGACGGATTTCACCTTCAAAAATATCATCTGAACCTTTGATATAACCACCGGTATCAATCACCGAAAATTCTTTGCCGTTCCATTCGCTTTTGCCGTAATTTCTGTCGCGCGTCACACCGCTAACCGAATCTACAATGGCTTCTCTTCTTTTGATTAAACGGTTAAAAAAAGTGGATTTCCCTACGTTAGGTCTTCCAACTATGGCTACAATATTGTTCATAATCATTTTAAATATGGTGCAAAGGTAGTATTAAAGAGCACAAATTCAATTATTTTATTATTTTTAGTATTGCTTTAACCACCAAATAAACCTTTTATGGACACGCAACAAGAAGTTAGACTTCGCCCTCGGTTTTTTAAAGACATCGACCAAAATATTGAAATCGTCAGGGAAAAGTTTGTAAACTACCGACAAAAAAACCAGTCGACAGACTTTTTGATGAAAGTGAGAAACAATCACATACAGTTTACTTTTTCTGCAGAAAAGAGACAGTATTGGTCACCTCATTTGAGTATTGAATTGGAAGAAAAAGAAGGAAACGAAAAAAATGCAACGCACATTCGCGGCTTGTTTGGCCCCGATCAAACGTTGTGGACGATGTTTGTGTTTTTACATTTTGTAGTGGCCGGTATTTTTATTTTATTCGGCATGTTTGCCTTATCCAACTATTCGCTAAACGAACCGGTAACTATGGATTTAGTAGTGATGTTTATTATGGTAATTGTTTGGTTTTTATTGTATGTCGTAGCCCGTCAAATACGAGAAAGAGGCCATTCCCAAACCGACGAATTGGAAGCCATCTTTTTAGACGTTATTAAAGACTGATTATTTTTGGTTGTAACCAAAACGACGCAATTGGTAAGCATTACTTCTCCAATCTTTGTTGACTTTAACATACAACTCTATATGGATTTGTTTGCCGAAGAACTGCTCTAAATCTTCACGAGCCTGCATGCCGACTTTCTTCAAAGCGCTGCCTTTGTGACCGATGATAATTCCTTTTTGCGTATCACGTTCTACCATGATGACGGAACGGATTCGGATGATTTTGTCGTCTTCCAAAAACTCTTCGGTTTCGATTTCAACGGCATAAGGAATTTCTTTGTCGTAGTTCAATAAGATTTTCTCGCGGATGGTTTCATTGACAAAGAAACGCTCCGGTTTGTCGGTTAACGCATCTTTAGGGTAATAAGGCGGTGATTCGGGTAATAATTGTAAAATGCGGTCAAAAACTTCTTTAACGTTGAAATTTTCCAACGCGGAAATCGGGAAAATTTCGGCATTCGGCACTTTGGTTTTCCACAAATCGATTTGCTCTTCTAGTTGTTCTTGGTTGGATTTATCGATTTTGTTGAGTAACAATAAAACCGGAATTTTGGAATGGATGATTTTATTGAAGAAGTCTTCGTCTTTGAGTTCCTTCTCGCCTATTTCCACCATATAAATCAAAACATCGGCATCTTCAAAAGCCGACTTCACAAAGTCCATCATGGATTTTTGCATTTCGTAAGCCGGTTTGATAATTCCGGGCGTATCCGAAAGCACTACTTGGAAATCCTCTCCGTTTACGATTCCTAAAATTCTGTGACGCGTGGTTTGCGCTTTAGAGGTAATAATAGATAATCTTTCGCCCACAAAGGCATTCATTAGCGTTGATTTTCCAACGTTTGGGTTACCGATAATGTTAACGAAGCCTGCTTTGTGAGTCATGTAATCTGATTTATTTTTTGCAAAGGTAGTCATATCAGCCCAATAGAAGAAAAAAAGATTTTTTCTGTTTTTTGTTGCATTTGTTGATATTCGTTGTATATTTGCACTCGAAACATCGCGGGATAGAGCAGTAGGCAGCTCGTCGGGCTCATAACCCGAAGGTCACAGGTTCGAGTCCTGTTCCCGCTACTAACGAAAGCCATTCTGAAAAGAGTGGCTTTTTTTATAGCAAAAGGCAACCTATGAATATGAAAAAAATTGTCGAGTACAGAACTTTGCTCGGCGTTACCAAGACCGCAACCTTAAAAGAGTTGAAAACCATCTACCGCAACAGCATGAAAGAGTGTCATCCGGATGCTATAGCAGATGAGCACGAAAGACATTTGGCAGAAGAGAAAAGCAAAGAGATTATTGCTGCTTACCACTTTTTAGTGAGCATTGCTCCTGAAACGATGGAGAAAGACAAAGCTGAATACGACCGAATCACATCAACTACTAATATTGCCGATTTTTATTATGAGAATAGCGTGCTGTACATCACTTTGTTGGACGGCAGTTCATTTGAATATTTCGGAGTTTTGAGACCGGCTTATATTAAAATGATTAATGCAGAGTCGCCGAGTCGTTTTGCCAGAAGACATATTTACAACAACTATTTGTACAGAAGTACAGCTAAGTTAGTTGCTGAGTAACATTAAAAAAGGCCTCAAATTACTTTGAGACCTCCTTTACTATTTAAACCAATCCAATTTTTTTCTTATTCATCTGCGGCAAAAGCTGAATTCTTATCGATATTCACTTTTAGCGTTGTAGCAACTCCTTGCTCATTAACCATCGTCATGTTTAGTGTATCCAATTTGGCTAAGTTTTTAGTCACAAAACCATTGAACATGTTGTAAGAGATATTCATTTCTTTCAAGTTTTTCAATTTCTCTAAATCGAAAGGCACTTGTCCATCCATTTTATTTTCAAACAAACTTAAGGTTTCCAAAGAACTCAAGTTAGATACTTCTTTCTCTAATTTACCGGTTAACTTGTTACTGTTCAACAATAAAACTTTTAATGATTTCAATTGGTAGTAAGAAGTTGGAATAGTACCTTCAATCTCATTGTTGAATAACGATAATGTTTCCAAATTGGCCAAACTTCCAATAGCTGTTGGCAAAACACCGGTTAAACGATTCATGTGTAACTCAATCGATTTTAACTGAGAAGCACTTCCTAATGTTTCCGGTAATGAACCTGAAATTTTATTAAAAGCCACGTTCAACTTAGTCAAACTTTTAAGATTTCCTAAAGTTGCAGGCAAAGTTCCTGAAATATCATTTCTGAATAAATTCAACACTTCTAATGCCGTTAAATCCCCAATCTCAGCAGGCAATTCACCTACTAAATTGTTATTGATTAATTTGATAGCAGTAACTTTATCGTTTTTAACTTCTACTCCATACCAAGTGGACACCGGTGATTTTAAATCCCATTTGTTGGTCCATTGTGCACCTTTAGTGTTTTTGTACAATTTTATTAATGCATTTTTTTCAGTAGAAGACACTTCAGCAAATACTGAGGCCGATAAAAAGAATACTGCTAAGCAAGTAAAAATAGATTTCATATCATATATATTTGGGGTTAATGACGGTGTAAACTTATAACTGTATTCGCCAAAAAACAAAAAAAATCGACGAAATGCACATTTTATGAAATTAATTAAGTATTTATCTTACATTAAATAAAATTATAGGTTAAAAATTAATTTAGCTATCTTTGGTATACTAATCAATAAAACTATTATTATGCCATTTAATTTTTACGCTGTTTTAGCATCAACGTTAGTAACTTTACTCGTTGGATTTGTATGGTACAATCCGAAAGTTTTCGGAACCATATGGATGAAAGAAACCGGAATGACCGAAGAAAAAGCAAGACAATCCAGTATGCTTAAAGTTTTCGGGTTGACTATTTTATTCTCTTTTATGTTGGCTTTTTTAATGCCTGTTTTGGTAATTCACCAATTTGGTGCATTGGGAATGATTGGCGGCCCTGAATTTATTGAAACCGCTAAACCTTCTTACGCAGCCTTTATGGCCGATTACGGAACAGCTTTCAGAACTTTTAAGCATGGCGCTTTGCACGGCTTTATGACCGGATTGTTTTTTGCACTTCCTATGACGGCCATCAACAGTTTGTTTGAACAAAAATCATGGAAATACATCTTAATTACCTCAGGATATTGGATTGTTTCCTTTACTATTATGGGTGCCATTTTGTGCGGGTGGCAATAATTAACATTTTATTATAACCCAATCGCTCTACATTTGTGGGGCGATTTTTTTTATGGCAAACAGCTTTTCATTTCAAATTTACGCAGCTACGGCAGACCTCCCAAAGTCATGGGACCAAGTTGCCGTAGATAATATTTTCCTGCAAACCCATTACTTACAAGTACTGGAAAACTCGGCTCCCACCAATATGCAGTGTTTTTACATTGGTATTTTTGAGGGTTCAGATTTGATTGGCGTTGCTTTATCTCAATACCTCGATTTGAATAAATTAGAGTCGTTTGGAGAGCGTGATCAATGCATGAAAACCTATGTCCGCAATTTCATTTTTAAAAACTCCGCCTCTCATGTTCTCTTTTTAGGCAACAATATGATTACAGGTCAGAACGGTTATGCCTTTTCCAAAACAGTTGATTTTAAATGTATCAGCGATTTACTTTTAGATTGTGCACAATCCATTACTACCTATTTCAAGGGAAAAGGCATAAAAATTCACATTGTTTCATTTAAAGATTTCTATCAGCATTGCTCGGACGAACTTAAAAATTATGGTTTTAAAGCGGTATACGAATTCAAAACCCAACCGAATATGATTTTTGAACTGCAGGAAAGTTGGCAAAACCATGAAGCGTATATCGGTGCGTTTACCAAAAAATACCGCGACCAATACAAAAGAGCCCATAAAAAGGGAGACGGAATTGCAATTCGGGAATTGTCACTTGAGGAAATCACAACCTACGAAGAAAGAATTTACGAACTCTACCATCACGTGGCTAAGAATGCGCCTTTCAATACGTTTTTCCTGGCAAAAAACCATTTTTCCGTGTTTAAAAAACACTGTGGTGACCGATTCCGTTTGACAGGCTATTTTTTGGAAGAAAAATTAATTGGGTTTCATTCTCTGTTACTTAACGGCAATGTTTTAGAAACTTATTTTCTGGGTTACGACGAGCAAATCCAGAAAGAAAAAATGTTGTACCTGAATATGCTGTACAATATGACGCAATTTGGTATAGAAAACCGTTTTAAAAAAATCATTTTCGGAAGAACTGCCTTAGAAATAAAAAGTTCTATAGGCGCGGAACCGGTAATGATGTCCGGCTTTATTTACCATACCAGCGCTTGGGTTAACCGACTATTGCCGAGAGTATTTCCAAAATTAGAACCTACTTTGACTTGGCAACAGCGACATCCGTTTAAGTAATTCAAAACTTTGTAAACTTCGCTATCACTAGCAAAACAGTTTAACTTTTTTAGAAAAAACACTACTTACGTTGATTTGGTTTTTAACAAGCAATAAATCAGTTGGCTTTTTTGAGTTGCGAATAAGCGTAAATGGCCAAGGTTAATTCGCCAACAGTGCCCAAAAGCAATACTACTGATGGCATCCCGTCGGTTACAAAACTGATCAAACGACCTAAACCCAATCCGAGCATAAAAAGCATATTCGATATCGTGGCGGCCTTCCAATATGAAGTTTGCTTGAGTCCGATAAACCAAAAGGTGGCAAAGCACAAATACAAGCCCATGATGGCTTTGTAAATATTGGATTCGTCTGTGGTTTGGATAGACAACTTAAAAAGGATATCGAGCTTAAAACCATAGACCAAAGCAGCTACTGCAACTATAGGTATGGAAATGTAAAGGTGTAAATTGTGGCGCCAACTGGTTTTCATGCTATAAAAATACGAAAAGTTCAACTAGTACTGTCCTAGCCCGGATTGCAGTAGAAAGCTTTTTGCGGCAACGACTCTACATTTTAAAGGGTTTCTTAGCGACCAACGGAAGCTCATGAAACCCTTATAAAATGATGTTGTTGACGGAAAAACTTGGAATGAAAAGCCGGATAAGCTACAAATTATCGATTTCGGTTTGTACCGTTTCCCAGTCTTCGAGCAATTGATCGAGTTCGGCTTTCTTCTTGTTGTAAGCAACAAAAAAGTTCGCGTTTTCGATGTGTTTGTCGTAATTCGAAGCCAATTCTTTGTCGTCGTTTTGGATATCGATTTCGAGTTGCTTGATTTGACTTTCGATTTTGCTTAGGCGATTTTGCAGCGATTTGCTCTTTTTTTGGTCTTCGTATGAAAGGTTTTTAGCAGTTGTTTTGGTTTCGACTACGACGTCCTTCTTTTCAATTTCTCGCATGTTGCTGGCGTTGCGTTGCTCGAGGAAGAAGTTGATATCGCCCAAATATTCCCTGATTTTTTGGTCTTTGAATTCGTATACGATATTGGACATGCCTTGGAGGAAATCCCTGTCGTGCGACACCAAGAGTAGTGTGCCTTCGTACTTTTGGAGTGCGGCTTTGAGGACGTTTTTCGATTTGATATCTAAGTGGTTCGTAGGTTCGTCCATCACCAAAACATTGATGGGTTGCAAAAGCAATTTACACAAGGCCAAACGGTTGCGCTCGCCTCCTGACAATACTTTTACTTTTTTATCTACATCGTCGCCACGGAACAAAAAGGAGCCTAACATGTCGCGGACTTTAGCGCGATTGCCATCGGTTGCTGCATTGGTCATAGTTTCGAGTAAGGTGAGTTCGCCGTCGAGGTATTCCGCTTGGTTTTGGGCGAAATAACCCAATTGCACGTTGTGACCTAATTTGATGCTGCCTTCATATTGGAACTCGTTCACTATAGCCTTAACGAAAGTAGATTTTCCTTGACCATTTTGACCGACAAAGGCAATTTTGCTACCACGTTCTACTAAAAGCGAAATATCTTTGAGAATGACTTTATCGCCGTAGGCTTTGGTCACGTGTTCTGCTTCGATGACAACTCTACCGGGTGTTTGCGAAACCGGAAACGAAATATTCATGACCGAATTGTCGTCTTCATCCACTTCGATGCGCTCGACTTTATCTAATTTCTTGATTAAAGATTGCGCCATGGAGGATTTGGTGGCGCTGTATCGGAAGCGTTCGATGAGTTTTTGGGTTTCTTCTATTTTTTTGGCTTGGTTTTTTTGGGTAGCCAATTGTTTTTCGCGAATTTCTTCACGTAAAACCAAATACTGCGTATACGGCTTATTAAAATCGTAGGCTTTGCCTAAGGAGATTTCTATGGTACGATTGGTGACGTTATCGAGGAACATTTTATCGTGCGATACTATCACGACAACGCCGGGAAAGTTTCTTAAAAACCCTTCGAGCCAGATGATACTTTCGATATCTAAGTGGTTGGTTGGCTCATCCAGCAATAGAATATCATTGGATTGTAATAAGAGTTTGGCTAATTCAATTCGCATACGCCATCCACCGGAAAAAGTATCGGTTTGGTTATTGAAATCTTCGCGTTTGAAACCGAGACCTAAGAGGATTTTTTCAGTATCGCCTACATAATTGTAACCACCCAAAATTTCGTAATGGTGTGTTACATCGCTTAATTGTTCGATTAATTCGGAATAGCTTTGACTTTCGTAATCGGTTCGTGTCACCAATTGGTGGTTGATTTCGTCGATTTTCAGTTCAGCCCTTTTGATTTCTTCGAAAGCTTGATACGCTTCTTCCAGTACGGTTCGGCCTTTGACGAAGTCGATATCTTGGCGGAGAAAACCGATTTTCACTTCTTTTTCGGTTGCAATCTGACCGGAATCCGGTTTGAAATCGCCCGCTAAAATTTTGAGCATGGTTGACTTCCCAGCACCGTTTTTTCCAACCAATCCAACTCGGTCACCCGCTCCTAAACGAAAGGTTACTTCTTCAAAAAGGTAGGTTCCGCCAAAAGAAACCGATAAATTGTGTATGTTTAACATAATGAATTGTTACAAAAGTTACAGCCAAAAGATTTCTAAAAAGTACCTTTGTAGACGAAAAGCCACTGGGCTGAAAAGTTCCAAATAAAAATTTTTGCAAATGTTAAAAAAAGGATCCAAACTAAATAGCATTTTAACAGGAAGTTGTCCGAAATGCCAAGAAGAAAATATGTACGTAGACTCGAATCCGTACCATCTTAAAAATATTTACGACATGCATGAAGAATGCGGTCATTGCGGATTGCATTACCAAATTGAACCTTCGTTTTTTTACGGCGCGATGTATGTTAGTTATGCCTTGACTGTGGCAATTGGTGTGGCTGCTTTTATTATAGCTAAAGTTTTTATTGGCTTAGATTTGATTGCCTCATTTGCCGCTATCATTGTAGCTTTATTACTTTTGATGCCGGTAACTGCCCGTTTAGCGCGCAATATCTATATCAATATTTTTGTCCACTACGACAAAGAAGCGGCTAAAAAGAAGTAATATACCTTTGTATATCAACACTTTTATCTAATGGCTTTTGGTTTTCGATATAGTTGAATAAATCCAAAGCCATAGCGGGAGCCAGCATGACGCCTCTGGTTCCTAAGCCGTTTAAAATATGTATATTTTTGTGCGATGGATGAGTTCCCAGTAACGGTCTCCTATCTTTGACCGTTGGACGAACTCCAGCAAAATGTGATACGATTTCGAATTCGCATTGGAGAATTTCCCGGATACGCTCGACCAATTCTACTTTACCGTCTTCGGTAGGCAAGTCTGTTTTATCTTCCCAATTATAGGTTGCGCCGACTTTAAACAAATTATCGCCTAAAGGCAAAATAAAAATGCTGGTATTGATGATAACATTCAGATTTAAATCGGGTGCTTTAATAATAAACAATTCACCTTTGGTGCCATCCAGCGGTAAGTTTTTGAAATACGGATTGGCGTGCATGCCGAAACCTTCAGCAAAGACTATGTGTTTGGCATGGTAATCTTTATAAACAACAAAATTTGATTCCGGTATAAGCTTATCGTATTCAAAAGCAACAGGTTCATAAACCTTTAGACTTTTTAAATAATCTCGGTAGTTGTCTAAAAAAACATCGGTATCCAAATAACCTGTGTGCAATACTTCACCGTACCCGAAAGGAGAATCGATAGCCTCGTATTGTTTATGAACTATGCTTGTGGAAAGAAAAGGTGTTAAAGAAGGTTTGTCAGAAGCGGCAAACCAATTGTTTTGTTCTTCAATAGAAAAGAACTTGCGATAGATAGGCATTTTAAAATCGACTTGTACTTGCAGTTTAGCTTCTATTTGCGCGTAAAACTGATTGGCTAAAGCCAATTGACGTTCTGCGTCCCAAACTTGGCTAAAACGCTTTAAAATGACAGGATTGTATAAACCGCCGGCCACTCGTGATGAGTTTTGCGACTGGTTGTCAAAAACCACAAAAGACTTTTGGTTTTTCAAAAGGGTTTCCGAGAACGCAATTCCGGCCAACCCGGAACCTACTATAATATAATCGAGCATAGTTTAGGGCTAAAAAAAACTCTCACCAAATTGATGAGAGTTTTGTATAGTTTATGAAATAATCTTAGTAATTCCACATGTCAGATTCGAAACTGCGAATCTTTTCTTTCACACGTTCAGATTCCAATAACTGCATTTGCGCGTTATCTTTCATGTACTGTTGAATTTCTCTGTCGCCATATACATTTTCTTCTTTGTAAATCACGCCGTTAAATCTTCGTGAATTCAACAAATGGTCAAAAGTAATTGGCATGGCTGAGTTTTTGTCATTAAAAGCTTTGGCTTCGTGCAAAATGTCTCTAACGGCAGGGAAATACACCCAGAATAAGTCGATTACGTCGGCATTTTCATTACCGGCATCTCTTGCTTCAGGAGTCACAGGACAGATTGCTAACAATCTGTATTTCAATTCTCCCTGACGCTTGTCAAAGTACCAATATCCTTTAATTTTCCATCCGGCAATGTAGCTGGCGTCTAATTCTTTTTTATTGATATATTGAGGATCTAAGACTTTTTTACCTGATTTATAATCATCGTAATAGTTGTTTATCTCATCTTTACCTGCATCTGTGGTATCGATGTAGGTAAATGATGTTTCCATATCCTTGAAAGTTTTCTTGGTATTGAAATAATCATCTACATACACTTCTGTGATTTTACCATTTTTGATGTTTTTCACTAATACGTCAAATAATGATCTTCTCTCTTTACCAACAAAAGCAGTATCAATTGGATAATACAAAGGAAAATTAATTCTTTCATCAACATCAATAATCTCCCAGATGGTTTTACCCATCAATACATCTCTGTCATGAACATAACCGTAAGGTAGCGGTTTGTCATTATCAGAAATCAATTGAGCCGGAGTTTTCTTTCCAATCTCACTCGGAGTTTTAGCATTCAATAAATTGGATTGTGCCGTAGTGATTGTACTCCAAGCTAGAGCTAAAACAATCGATAAAAGACTTTTAATTTTCATAATAATAATCTTGTTTATTAAGTAGATTTAATCAACTTAAAGGGCTTATTGTATTTCGTAAATTACAGGTGAAGCATCTTTAGGAACAATACCTGAAGCACCTACGATTCTAGTTTTAATATCAAAAATTGAAATTTGATCACCTTTAGTAGCTCTAGCTAAAGCAGCTCTACATTTTTGATCTACTTTGTTACCGTTTACAATGATAGCAGGCTGACCTGGAACTTTAAAGCTGAAACGAGTAACCTCATAATTTAAGTCATAAACGAAGTCTTGTAAGTCAGCACTAATAGTAGACACTTCTAAACGAGACTTAGCTCCTTTTTGAACACCAACAACACCACCAATTGCTCCGGCAGGTGCAGGAATGTTTTTGATACGGAATACTTTTTTGTCAGTTACTGTTTTACCATCTGTCATTTTTCCACTTACTGAAACTGTAACTTCAGTACCAGATTGAGGTGTTAAAACGTATTTACCGTTACCACCGGCTTTAGATAAACCAGGAGCTGAAGCATTTACGAAGTTATCACCGATACCGGCAAATGAGATAGTCATTGGGTTAGGTAAACCTCTGTATACTACGTTCATTTTATCAGCAGAAATGTTAGCTGAGTTAGGACGTGGTACTACTACATATTTACCTTGGAATTTCAATGGAATAGTTTTTCCTTCTTCTAAGAATGTAAATTGACCATTAATACTTTGCTCACCAACAGCACCGGCAGTTAAGGAAATAACCGCTTGACCGTTTACCAATTTACCAGGACCTGAGAAAGAGGTTGGTTTTGTGTTTTCATCGTAACGACCTAAAACTACTTTACCTGTTACTTGCTCACCTTGGAAATAAACATTTTTATCTAAAGCTACGATAGCTTGATAGTTGCTATATGAAGCAGCTTGAACCGCAGCCTTACCTAAAGCAGCACTGATTACATCAGATTCTGCTTTTTTAGCATCATTTTGCCAAGCTGACAATTTAGCTAATGAAGCGATAGCCGGGAAGCCTTTAAAGTGATAATCAAGATATTTAATTTTAACACCTTCTTTATCTTTTACTTCTGTTAAATCGAATTTTTTAGTCACCTCATTTAAGATGGCTGCATATTTCTTTTCGTTACCTAAAGCAGCTGTCATATCAGCTTTATAAGCTTCAATAGCAGCAATTACTTCTTTACCTCTTGCAGTATAACCATCTCCGGTAAACCAGCTATGATCTAAATTATCTGCTTTATCCATTGCTTCATATGGTAATTTACCATTTTCATCAACTTCTACTCCTTTAAGAACTTCTTCTTTCAAAGTTCCTACGAAGTCGTAGAATTTTTTGGTAGCAGCTTCAACTTTGTGAGCCGTTACAGCAGCTACGGCAAATTGACCTTTAGCTTCTGAAGCTTTAGCATCTAAAGCCAACAACATTTGCTCATTTGTTGCTTTAGAAGAAGAGTTAGCAGCTTCAAATTTTTCATTCATCAAACCAAAAGCCGAAAGTACTTCTTTTGACATATTCATTGCCAACATCGCGATGAAAACCAAATACATCAGGTTAATCATCTTCTGTCTAGGGGTTAGTTTTCCTCCTGCCATTTTTTCTAATTAGTTTATTGTTTTGTTAATAAAATATAGTTCAAAAACTAATTATCCTTTGTTACTCATTGCAGATAACATACCACCGTAAACATTGTTCAATGTTTGTAAGTTAGATGTCAAAGATTGCATTTGGTCTTTTAATTTTAAATTGTTTTCAGCAACTTCATTGTTAATTTGAGCATTTCTCTCAGCACTTTGTAATTGTACTTGGTACAAGCCATTCAAAGTTTCTAATTGAGTAGCCGCTTTTGTCATCTCTTCAGCATATTTTTTAGTAGAAGCTACAGAGTCAACAGTTGGAGAAATTGCTTTAGCAGCTCCTTCAAAGTTTTTGATACTGTTTCCTAAGCTTTCCATCAACTGACCGTCGATTTTAGCTTCTTTCAACATGTTGTCTAATTTTTGAGACAATAAACCTTGAGCGTCTTTAGCTTCTTCATTCTTTTTATCTTTAGGTCTTGCTTCTCCTCCGGCTAATTCCGGGTATACTAAAGACCAATCAATTTCTTTTGCCGGTGTTTCGAAAGCTGATAAAGCAAAAATTGCTGCCTCCGTTAATAGTCCTATAGTTAACATCACTGTACCTGTTAAAGGTCCAAGTTCAAAGTGAGCAATTTTAAATAAAGCTCCCACGATTACTACAGCTGCGCCCATACCATAGGCAAAATTCATAACTTTAGGTGATAATAATCCCATAATAAAAATTTTTTTAGTTAGTTAAGTTAAATATAATTAAGTTGGTTTTGAAATTACTTTCTTGGTGCTTTACCATTTTTAGTTACTTGAGTTCCCATGTAGTCTTGAACAGTCCTGAACCCAATATAACTTCTAGCGGTATCAGCATATTCAAAATCTCTGGTTCCTACTTGTAAAAAGTAAGCTACATCTTTCCATGAACCTCCGCGAACAACTTTTCTCATGTTTTTAGAGTCGCCCACAGTTGGGTTCATTGTTGAAACATATTCATAGGCAGCAGCATCGTAAGAAGAATCAGTCCACTCAGCCACGTTACCTGACATGTTATAAAGGTTATATCCATTTGGTTCATAAGATTTTGCTTCTACTGTGTATAAAGCTTGATCCGCTGCGTAGTCTCCACGATTAGGCTTAAAGTTAGCCAAGAAACAACCTCTGTCATTTTTAGCATAAGGACCACCCCAAGGATAAGTTCCTGACTCAAGACCGCCTCTGGCAGCATATTCCCACTCCGCTTCGGTAGGCAATCTAAAAGAATTGATTAGATCAGGTCTGTTCTTTTTCTTTTTAGATTTAATATATGAATTTTTATTTAACGTTCTCCAAGCACAAAAAGCTTTAGCTTGCTTCCAAGAAACTCCAACCACAGGATAATCCCCGTAAGCTTGGTGCCAGAAATAATCATTATGCATTGGCTCATTGTAAGAGTAAGCAAAGTCTTTGATCCAAACAGTTGTATCAGGATACACTTCTTGTTGTTCCGTTCTGATAAAAGAACTTCTTTTACCTACTTTAGCCTTAGCTGCAGCTTGAATGTCCATCCAAGAATAACGGAATTTTAATTTTCTTACATCGATAGTTCTTAATCCGTTGAACGATTCTGCTAATGGCAAATACATACTATCCATCACTTCAGAATAATATTCGTCCGGATATTTGCTGGTATCTTTGATTAATTTTACTTTTCTATTCAATCTTCTACCTGCATAAGGATCATCATCAGTCCCAACACTGTAATAATTCTCATACATGTATTTGTCGTAAGGAGTCATCTTTGCTGGATCGGTATCGTTGAAAGCAAAGTCACCGATACTTCCGGCATTTTTCCCTCCTTTACCGCCTTTACCTCCTGAGCCGGCTGTTTGACCAACCTCGTCAGCCAAGATAGCCAAGCGAACTCTGATTGTAGAATCTTTTACCCATTCCACAAACTGTCGGTATTCACTATTGGTTATCTCTGTTTCGTCCATATAAAACGATCTTACAGTAACAGTTTTAGTTGGCGCATCCTGTATATTAGCTAAATCATCATCTGATTTACCCATAATATAAGCACCACCAGGAATCAAGGCCATACCAAACGGCTTCTCAGGATGCCATTTTTTACCTTTAACTCCTACTAATTCACCTTTGTCGCTTGATCGTCCACAGCCCGTTAACAAAGCTAAAACTGATGCGAATGCAATGACTTTCTTCATATAAATTGGGGTTATTTGAATATTTTATTTTTAAGGGCGTAAACCTATTTATTATTTTTTAAAAAAGCAATTAAATAATATTAAATTTTACCCTATCTAATTTCCAATTACACTTTAACAATCCAAAAATAGAATATTAAAAGGGAATAAAAAAACATTTTATCGATAAAATGCACTTTTTTATAGATAAAATACATGTTTGCTTGTTTTTTGAAATCTTTATCTTACAGTAAATATAATTACAAACTACTTTAAATCTTTACAAACAATTTTTTCTTTGTGCTTTCCACCATCTTTCCGGAATCTCATGATTACAGGCAGACAGATATTCCTCGTGGGAACACGGTAATAACGTGTTTTTTTTGAGTTTATTGTGTTGCCCGGAAAAAAAATTAATTTCAATCCACCATCGATCTGTTTTGTTGCTCTTATAAAAGACCAACTCTTCATTTTCTAAGGGCACTATATATTTTAAGTAATTGTCTTTTGTCCCAAAAGGATACTCATTGGAACGGAAGTTTATCCCTTCCATAAAATACCAAATTACCTGAGCAATCAATACAGCCTCTTCTTTAGTATAATTGTGATTGAAAACACCAAAAGAACTTACCTTATCACTAATCCCAGCATAACGCGTTAAACTGCAAATCTCTTTTCCGTTGAAGCCATTCGGAATAAAATTAATCAAATTACCTGAATCTGAGGATTTTACAGCTGTTAAATCCACACAAACAATGTCTGCATCTCTGAAAACCGGCTCTGAAAGCGCTATATTGTTAGAAATTTCTCCCAAACGATACGCATCAAAATACAATTTTTCAATCAAATCAATTTCTTCTTGAGAATTGAAATACGTTTGGTAACCGATATTACAATAATTGAACAGGTTGTTCGGCTCGTCTAATACTATTTTTGACAAATAAGAATCAGAAGTAATTCCATCTTCTTGTTTACCAAAATCAAATTTACTATCAATAGCTACCAAATTCACCATCTGCTCCAAACTATCGTAAGCTCTGTACAACGGATAAGTTAAATCTTGTGAGCCACCTATTACAACAGGTATAACTCCATTGCGAATTAATTTAGCCGCCACTTTTTGCAAAGCGAAATAGGTATCTTCTAAAGAATTCCCCGGGTAGATATCTCCCAAATCAGCGATAGCACTTTGCCAATTTCCGGGAAACAAACTGTACAACTCTTTTCGAACGGCATTCAAATTCACTGCTTCAAAGGCTTTTGGATTACCACGGTTTTCCAAAACACCAACAACGGCAACTTTAATCTGATCTAAATCGGGGAACTCTTTATCGGTATGAAAGGACACTTTGCTACCAAGGTGTTGAGATGACAGCCCTTTTATATATTCAATTATTAAATCGTCAACCGGTGAAAGAAAATCAAATTCCATGGATTACTTTTTTTTAGCGGTAGTTTTTTTAGCGGCAGTTTTTTTGGCCGGAGCTTTTTTGGCAGCTGTCTTTTTCTCCGGTGTTTTCTTGGCAATCATTTCTTGCACTTGCTCCAAGGTTAATTTGGCAGCATCAACATCTTTATTCAATTCGATTTTGATTTTTCCTTTGGTGATGACCGATTTTCCCCAACGGGCTTTTTCCACTAAAATACCTTCTTCTTTCCAATGATGAATAACTTTATCGATATCTTTCTGTAATTTCTCATCGATTAAAGTTTCGATATCGGATTGCGATAAGTTATTGAAGTCGTATTTTTTGTTGACATTGATAAACATCCCGTTCCATTTTAAGAACGGACCAAAACGACCAACACCCTTTTGCACGTCCATATTTTGGTACGTTCCGATTGGCGCATCAGCTTTGGTTTTTTCATCAATCAATTCCTGTGCTCTTTCCATAGTCACATCTAACGGATCTTCGCCTTTGGGAAGTGAAATAAATTGTTTCCCGAAACGCACATAAGGCCCGAAACGACCATTGCTCACTTCTACTTCTTCTCCGTTATAAGTACCGAGGTTTTTCGGCAATAAAAACAAATTCAAAGCTTCTTCCAAAGTGATATTGCCAATGTTTTGATCCTGACGTAAACTCGCAAATTGCTTATTTTCGTCTTCGGCATCGCCAATTTGAGCCATAGGTCCAAATTTCCCCAAACGCACCGATACTGGTTTACCCGTTTTCGGATCGGTTCCTAAAATGCGCTCACCACTTTCTCTATCGGCATTCTTCTCTACTTCTGTCACATTCGGGTGAAACTTATTGTAGAAATCCTGCATCATTTTAGCCCAATCGATATTGCCTTCGGCTATTTCATCAAAGTCTTGCTCTACTTTAGCGGTAAAATTGTAATCTAAGATGGATTCAAAGTTTTTTACTAAAAAGTCGTTTACGATGGTTCCGATATCTGTCGGCACCAATTTCCCTTTATCGGAACCGGTGTTTTCTTTTAAAATTTTCTCGTCAACTTGACTGTCTTTCAAAGTCAACTGCACATATTTTCGCTCTACACCGTCTAAGTTACCTTTCTCAACATAATTCCTGTTGATGATGGTAGAAATGGTTGGCGCATAGGTTGACGGACGACCGATTCCTAGTTCTTCTAACTTCTTCACTAAAGAAGCTTCAGTATATCTTGACGGCGGACGCGAATATCTTTCGGTTGCCGTAATGTTATGGTTGATTAATTTTTCGTTAACCTTCAATGCCGGCAACATACCTTCTTGTTCTTCATCGTCGTCATCGTTGCCTTCTAAATAAACTTTCAAGAAACCTTCAAATTTAATCACCTCACCGGTAGCTTGAAATACTTCAGAATGGTTGTTGGCTTCTATCTTTACATTGGTTCGCTCCAATTCGGCATCAGCCATTTGTGAAGCCAAAGTTCTTTTCCAAATGAGTTCATACAAACGCGCTTGGTCTCGTTCCACATTCACAGTATGACGCGACATGTCTGTCGGACGAATAGCCTCGTGGGCTTCTTGCGCACCTTTGGATTTGGTATTGTAATTTCGAGGCTTGCTGTATTCAGCTCCGTAGTAACTGGTAATTTCTGCTTGAGCCGCGGCCATGGCTTCTTGAGATAAGTTTACACTGTCAGTTCTCATGTAAGTGATGAGTCCGGCTTCGTACAATCTTTGGGCAATTTGCATCGTAATACCAACCGGAAAATACAATTTACGTGCTGCTTCCTGTTGTAAAGTTGAAGTGGTAAACGGAGCCGCAGGGGACTTTTTGGTCGGCTTGGTCTCCAAATCGGCTACCTTATACGTAGAACCTATATTTTTTTGCAAAAAGTCTTCCGCTTCTTTTTTAGTAGCGAAGTTTTTCGGCAATTTGGCTTTGACTACTTTTCCGGCTTCATTGGTAAACTCAGCCGTAACTGAATACGAAGCTACTGCTTTGAACTCTTGAATTTCTCTTTCTCTCTCTACAATCAAACGGACGGAAACCGATTGCACACGTCCTGCCGATAATCCGCCTTTGACTTTTTTCCACAATACAGGCGAAAGTTCGTAACCTACCAGTCTGTCTAAAACACGACGGGCTTGTTGCGCATTCACTAAGTTATAATCGATGCCACGCGGATTTTCAATCGCTTTTTGAATGGCCGATTTGGTGATTTCGTGAAAGACAATTCTTTTGGTTTTAGACTTATCTAATTTCAATTCTTCCGCCAAGTGCCAAGAAATGGCTTCTCCCTCGCGGTCCTCATCGGAAGCCAACCATACGGTTTCCGCATTTTTAGACAAATCTTTCAGTTTTTTGACCAGAGCTTTTTTATCAGAAGACACCTCATACTTGGGTTTAAACCCGTTGGCAACGTCTACTCCTATTTCTTTGGAAGGTAAGTCGGCTATATGTCCGTAACTCGACTCTACCTGAAACTCACTTCCGAGAAATTTTTCGATTGTTTTTGCCTTTGCCGGCGACTCCACGATAACTAAATTCTTTGCCATATCCCGATTATTTACGCGGACAAAAGTAAACGTTTTTTTTAAAATATCGATTTAGTGTTGCTTTTTAACGGTGATTGACCAATAAAAGAAATTTATACCTTAATATATAGTTGACTAAAAAAGTACTTTTTTACAAAGTTTACTGAACCAAAAGTCATAACCTATCTAGCCCCGATTGAAGCGGCGCCGTGCAGAGCGTAAAGCGGGAACACGGATGGCAAGTACACCCAAACTTATCGCTCCAAAACTTTTGTTAAACCGTTTCTGCCATCTTGTCAGATTTCCGAATTTAGTATTATCTTTGCTGTCCGATTAAGCGAAAATCATTTTATGGAAAAGGAAATTGACGAAAAAAAACAAGGTACCAGCCTGGTTTTAGAACACAAAGAAGGCAATAGCAAAAAACTATTTATAGAAAGCTACGGTTGTGCGATGAATTTTTCGGACAGCGAAATTGTCGCGTCCATTTTAACCGAACAAGGTTACAATACTACCCAAAAATTAGAAGAAGCCGATTTGGTTTTGGTAAACACCTGCTCTATCAGAGACAAGGCGGAACAAACCGTACGCAAGCGTTTGGAAAAATACAATGCGGTAAAACGCAGCATTAATCCGGGCATGAAAGTGGGCGTTTTGGGTTGTATGGCCGAGCGTTTGAAAAGTCAATTCCTGGAAGAAGAAAAAATCGTGGACATGGTGGTTGGTCCGGATGCTTACAAGGATTTACCGAATTTGTTGAAAGAAGTGGAAGAAGGTCGCGACGCTATTAACGTTATCCTCTCCAAAGATGAAACCTATGGCGATGTTTCACCGGTGCGTTTGAACAGCAATGGCGTGAATGCCTTTGTATCGATTACGCGCGGTTGCGATAATATGTGTACCTTTTGTGTAGTACCGTTTACTCGCGGTCGTGAACGCAGCAGAGAACCGCAAAGCATTATGGCTGAAATCCAAGATTTATGGGACAGAGGTTTTAAAGAAGTTTGCTTATTGGGTCAGAATGTGGACAGTTACCTTTGGTATGGCGGCGGTTTGAAAAAAGATTTCGACAAAGCCACCGAAATGCAAAAAGCTACTGCAACTGATTTTGCGCAACTTTTAGAACAATGTGCGATTGCGTTTCCTAAAATGCGTTTTCGTTTTTCGACATCGAATCCGCAAGACATGCATGAAGAAGTGTTGCATGTGATTGCCAAATACGACAATGTTTGCAATTATATTCACTTGCCGGTACAAAGCGGCAGTACGCGAATTTTAAAAGAAATGAACCGCCAACACACCCGAGAAGAATACATGGAATTGGTGGATAAAATCAAACGTATCATTCCGGATTGCTCTATTTCGCAAGACATG